>Ga0209181_10000367_pt1 | contig 85206 bp, 78 predicted proteins | sample MAT05_FD_187208 | JGI IMG/M metagenome (GOLD analysis project Ga0209181, IMG submission 187208) | Freshwater microbial communities from Lake Fryxell liftoff mats and glacier meltwater in Antarctica - MAT-05 (SPAdes) (version 2) | ecosystem: Environmental > Aquatic > Freshwater > Ice > Liftoff...
GTAGGTGGTATTTTTTTCCTTGCAAGCACACAATTGATTGTATTCGAAAGGGTTGGGTGATTATCGTAAGGGTTGGTCTCTAGGGAATTTTGCGGGTGGCTTGCTGTAGTTCTCCGAGCTTAATCGAGGCCCTCCCGGAATCGAGAAGGTCCGCTGCCAAGTCCCATCCTTCGATCAGCGTGCGAGCACGGTCGGCAAGGAAAAGCGCGGCGGAGGTATTCAGGATGACTGCGTCACGTTTGGGTCCACGTTCTTCACCCGCCAGGATGCGGGTCACGACGGCCGCATTCGCATCGCAGTCGCCCCCCGCGAGGTCGCCGATCGTAACTGGTTGTATGGGGAACAGATGAGGAGAGAGGGTGCTGATCGAGAGACCCCGTTCATGGTGGAATTCAGCGACGGTATTGTCGCCGACGGTGGACAGTTCATCCAGGTGGCTGGTGCCGCCCCGACCGCAGACCACCATGGCCCGTCGGAGGCCGAGAGTTTGCAGAACGCGAGCCAGGGGTTCGCAGAGTTGCGGTTGGGAAACGCCGACCAGCTGCAGGTCGGGTCGGGCGGGGTTAAGTAAAGGCCCTAGGAAATTGAATAAGGTGCGTTGCCCGAGTTGGGCACAGTGCTTCCGTGCGGGTGCGATGTGTCGGAAGGCTGGGTGATATCGGGGCGCAAAGAAAAAAGCGAAGTGATGGTTCCTTAACCAATCGGCTGCTTCCTGAGGTTCGAGATCCACCTGGATTCCGAGGGCTTCCAGGACGTCGGCGCTTCCGGAGCGTGAGGTGATGGCGCGATTGCCATGTTTGGCGACTGGAATGCCGGCGCTAGCGACGACGATGGCAACGGTGGTGGAAATATTGAATGTGTTTTGCTGATCGCCGCCGGTGCCGCAGACATCGATCAAGCCCAGGGCGCGGGTGGCAGGGTCGATAGGGGGCACCACGGAAAGTCCGCGCAATTCCTGGGCGAATCCGGCGATTTCGGCGGGTGTTTCGCCGCGGCGGGCGAGCGCGGTCAGGAAATCGGCCTTGGGCTGAACTTCCTGGGACTCAGCGGCCAACAGGCGCACGGCTTGTTGGATTTCGGCGGGAGAAAGTTCCGAGCCATCGCAAACCTTTCCGGTCAGGGCGGCGAGCATGGAGGGCAGGCTATCGGCGGAGTTTCGGGTGGGCGAGCCCGGAGCCGAGGTAATCCCTTTCCCGCTTCGCGGCGATCTGGCTTCCTATTCCGACAGTTTTGAGCACGACACCCCCATCGAGTTCGGGCGCGGAGGTCCTTTGCACCCACACACCGGCGCTTTTCGCCGAAGCGGTCCAACGGGCGGCGGATCGGCTTCGACAAGGCGGCGTGGTCGTGGTTCCGACCGAGACGGTGTATGGCCTGGCCGCCAACGCTTGGGATGCGGACGCTGTCCGGCAGATCTTCTCTCTGAAGGGGAGGTCTTTCGGGAATCCGGTGATCGTGCATGTCGCCAGCGGAGCCATGGCGAGGGAATCCGCGGCTGAATGGCCCGAGTTGGCGGATCGTTTGGCCTCCGCATTCTGGCCGGGGCCGTTGACCCTGGTTGTGCCGAAGGGCCCGCGCATTCCCGACGAAGTGACGGCTGGAGGGCCAACGGTGGGGATTCGGTGGCCCTCCCATCCGTTCATGCAGGCTCTGATCCGGGCGTGCGGCTTTCCGCTCGCCGCGCCCAGCGCCAATCTTTCCAACGCCATTTCGCCCACCCAGGCGGAGCATGTCCGATCTGGGATGGGCGACCGGGTGGGGTTGATCGTGGACGGGGGGGCTTCGAACGTGGGGATCGAATCGACGGTGGTGGATGTCACGGTGGTTCCAGCGCGGGTGCTCCGGCCGGGCATGATTTCCGCGGAGTCGATCGCGCGGATCGCGACCGCCGGGATCGCGGAGGAAACGCCTTGGGTTTCAGAGAACAGGCCTCCGGGTCCCATGCGCAGCCCGGGCCAACTGGCGCGGCACTATGCCCCGCGGGCCCGCCTGTGGATCGGGCACTGGCGGGATGAACGCCATCTGCGGGCCCAATTGCGGCGGGACGGCATCGATCTCGTGCGGGCCCATGTAATTGCGCATCAGGTGATTCCAGGACTCGGCACGGCGGCACGGATCTGCGTGATTCCAGCCGATCCCGAGGCGTACGCGCGGGCGTTGTATGCCGAGTGGCATCGGTGTGACGAACTGGGTGCGTCCACCATTGTGATGGAGGCGGTGCCGAAAACCCCCGAGTGGCTGGCGATCGCCGATCGCTTGACGCGTGCGTCCGCGCGGGCGTAGGGGGTGGGCCGAGAATGCAGTTGAGTCGCGGGTGGCGGATGTTCTGATCGTTGCGGTGGCAGGAGAGACCTAGCACGTGCCACCCTTCGACGAGGCGTCCCTTTTTACCAAAACTGCCTATGCCCACTTCTTTTGCCCAATCGGTCCTTGGAACCACGGTGCCGTCGCGCGCGTTCGGCGCCTTCACCATGCCTCGCCGTCAACGGTATTATCCGTCGCCCGCGGATTGGAGGGATGAGTTTCTGTACTTCCTACTCGTCGATCGCTTCTCGGATGGCCAGGAATCCACGCGCCGGCTGATCGACCGCTTGAATCCGTGGTCGGCGCGTCCGGCGGCGGCTATTGGGGAACCGTGGCGTTGGGACCGATGGGGTGAGTCAGGTGCCCATCGGTGGCAGGGCGGCACGATCGGAGGGGTTCGTTCCAAGCTCGATTACCTGAGCGATCTGGGTGTCACGGCCCTGTGGTTGAGTCCGGTATTCCGGCAGCGCGGGCATCTGGATTCGTTCCATGGGTACGGGATCCAGCACTTTCTGGATGTCGATCCGCGATTCGGTACTCGGGAGGAATTGGTGACCCTGGTGGAGGCGGCGCACGCGAAGGGAATCCGAGTGATCCTGGACATCATTTTCAACCATTCCGGACCGAACTGGGTGTACCCGGGTGGCGATTACATGCCGCCCTATCGTCGGCCGGGACAGGCGCCTTACGAATTTGGTGCCTGGCTCGATGCCTCGGGAAAGCCGATGGCTGCGGGGAAGCTTCCCGCGAACCTTGATGAGGGAGTCTGGCCGGTCGAATTCCAGCGTCCGGAAGCCTACACACGTGCCGGCATGGGAAACCTGGGCGGTGACGACGACAAGCTCGACAGCCCCGATGCCGAGCACAAGCGCACGGATTTCTTTACCCTCCGGGATTTCGCATTGAGCGGGCCGGGGGTTTTGAACGGCCTCGCCCAGTGCTACGCGTACTGGATTGCACTGACGGACTGCGACGGTTTCCGTATCGACACGCTGAAGCACGTCTCGCGGGATGAAGCGCGGAACTTCTGCGGTGCGATCAAGGAGTTCGCCGCGAACATCGGCAAGAGCCGTTTCCTACTGGTGGGCGAAGTGGCTGGTGGCGACGCCGCCCAAGGCTTCTACCTGGGCGCGTTGGAGCGTAACCTCGACGCCGTGCTGGACATCGGTGGCATGCGCCCGACGCTGACGGGTGTGGCCAAAGGGTTGAATGCGCCTGCGGCGTACTTTGATGGCTTCGTCGCCGAGGCCGATCCGCGGATGGGTTCCCACCGAAACCTCGGGGAGCGGCATGTGTCCATCCTCGACGACCACGACCATGTGGCCGGTGACAAGGTTCGGTTCTCGGCCGAGGCGGCGTCGCCGCACCAGGTGGTGGCGGGTGTGGCGTTGCAGCTCTTCGGCCTGGGTATTCCCTGCCTCTACTACGGAACCGAACAATCGCTGGGTGGGCCGGAGCCTTCCGAGCGTCCGTTCCTCCCGGGGTGGAAGGACGGTGGCAATCACGGGGATCGTTACCTGCGCGAAGCGATGTTTGGGCCGCGGCATCCCCGCGCTTCCGGTCTGGCGGGCCGGCCACCGTCAACGGCTGTGGATGCGGCGCTTCCGGGGTTTGGTCCTTTGGGAACGGCGGGTGCGCACTGCTTTGATCCGTCCTATGGCACTTACCGGCGGATCGCGGCGCTGGCGGCCTTGCGAGGAAAATTCCCGGTCCTGCGGGTGGGGCGTCAGTATCAGCGCCCCATTTCCCTATTTGGCGGTGAGTTCTTCCGGCCGGGTCCGGGTGAGTTGGTTGCATGGTCCCGCATTCTCAGTGACGAGGAGGCGTTGTGTGTGATCAACGGGCATGGCGTGGCGCTGCGCGGTGGCGATGTCCTGGTGGATGCCGCGTTGAATCCGCCAGGCAGCACGATGACGGTGGTGGCGAACACGCTGGAAGCGGCCGCGGGAACGGGAACGGGAACGGCGCTGTCACATCCGGTGGGTTCAACCTTGCGGGTGCTGCGGCGATCCGATGGTTCTGCGTATGTGGAGATCCGGGATTTGGCGCCTTCGGAGGTCCTGGTGTTGGTGAACCATGCCTGAGGCTGGTGTTCTCCCGCCCCTCTGGGGCTTGGGAATTGGTCAGTTCATGGGAAGGCAAATTTTCCGAGGAATGGACACGCATTGGGACCATGAACCGGGGAGGGGAGCCCTCACCCCGGCCCTCTCCCACCTTCGCTTTGCTGCGGAGGGAGAGGGAGGAAGAGATGGACGGTTCATGGGAAGGGGCGCTGGCCTGCTTACTTCACCTTGCGGGTGGTACGTTCCATGAGCCAGAGCACGTCGCGGTTGTTGGGGGACCCGACGTTGAGGGCGAGTTCGACATCTTTCTTGAGCGGCGGCTTGGCGTGGCCGTCGAGCCATTTCCCGATCTCGGAATGGCCGTCGGCAAACGAGAGGCCGCCGGCGCCGCCGTGATAGCTGGCCGGGTAATCGACGATCTTCCACTGGGCCGGTTGGTCCGGATAGCCATTCATGCCGACGATCATTTCGCCGTCGTTTATGCTGTCCTCGCGTTCGTCGATGAAGACCCAGGTCATGGAGGGGCCGGGGTCCACGACGTCATTCATGGTCTTTTAGATGCGCATGCCGGAGGGGCCGAACCCGCTCACGTCGGTGGAATCAAACCAACCGCTCATGGCGATGCTGCGGACCCGGGGGCGGACGACGCCGGCGACGCGGACCGTGCTGCGGTCGGCGGGGCATTTCCAGATTCCGGCGGCACCGCCGCAATACGGCCACAAGAGGCTCTTCTTGAGGTCCTGGTCGATGTCCCAGTTGCTGCGGTTGGCGGCATCCAGGTCCATGTTGCCCTGGACCCACGCATACGGACCGTAGGATCGGGGGACCTTCTCGTTGAAGTCGTCGATGTATAGTTTCCAGGCCAGCGTCATTTGGCGGCCTTTGTTGAGACAGAGGATGCCCTGGGCTTTGGTTTTGGACCGGGCGAGGGCTGGCAGGAGCATGCTGGCCAGGATGGCAATGATGGCGATAACGACGAGCAGTTCGATCAGGGCCTGGCACAGTGGGTGGGGCGGCCGGCTGGGTCAACTGTGGTGGCGCGGCCTGTTCCAGGAAAAGGAAGGGGACATGAGGGGTGGTGCTTGCCTTGGGTAGATGGCGATGCGCGCTGGGTGTGCCGCAATTGACTGGCCGATGCGGGGGCCACTGGCGATATTCGGGCTTCGTGAACTCGATGCTTTCCAAGCTTCTTCCGCGCTGGCTTTGGGTGACGGTCGGGCTGGCGACGATGACGTATCCAATGTTGGCCCAGCAGCATCGGGCCACGCGACTGGGGGATCCAGCCCACCGCTTCGCCAAGCCGCTTCAGACCCCGGAGGATTTGCGGCGATTGTTCAGCGACCCGGCGCTGAAGGCCGATTTGGCTTCGATTTTGGATCAGGCGGGGTGGAAAGGGAACGTGGAGGACTTACGGCGGGCTGCCGCGACGGCGCCGATTGTGGCGGTCAAACTGCCAACGGGAACCCGCCTTCCGTTCATGTCGTCGCGCAATCAGGGCAAGCCGGTGACCTTGATCGACGTGTTGTGGGCGGGGAAGACCCCGATCGACGCCTACGAGTTCGAGTTCGTTTCGAAGGGTTGGAAATATCGGTGTGTGACGCCCAAGGTGTGCGCCAACTTTCTAGTGGTGGACCTGGGTCCGGTAAAGGCGGTTCAGGTGGTGCGCCGGGTGCCGCCCACGTCGAGTCTTTGTGAACCGATCGAAGTGATTTACGAGGTGCGAAATATCGGTGGGGCACCGTTGACGCAGGTTCAAGTGGCGGAGGTTCTGCCGGATTGTCTGAAGGCGTTGGAGCCAAGCACGGGAGCGACCTTCGACGTGGGGACGCTGCAACCTGGGGAAGTCCGCAGCCTGCGGGTTCGCGTCCAGGCGATGTGGGCGGGAGCGTGTGCCGGGCGGGTGAATGTGACCTCGGCGGAGGGTGCGGTGGCGGAGGCTGAGTCGAGTGTCACGGTGCAGGCCCCGGTGTTGGCGGTGATCTGTCGAGCGCCCGGGGAGGTGCTGGCGGGCCGGTCAATCGACGTGTGCGTGGTGGTTCGGAATACGGGGAATGCGGTGGAACCGGGCGCGATCGCGGCGGTGGTGATTCCCGAAGGGGCCTCGGTAGGCACAATTGGCGAGGGCGGGGAGGCAAAAGATGGGGCGGTGATCTGGGCTTTGGCGAGTCTGGCGCCCGGTGCGGAAAAGACCGTCTGCGTGACGTTCAGGGTGGGGCAGCCCAGTTCGGTCGCGCTTCGCGTGGGCGCGAAGGGTCACTGCGCGCCGCCGGTGGAAACCGAGTGCGGCACGATGGTCGCGGGTATACCGGCCATTCTGCTGGAGGTGGTGGACCTGGAAGACCCGATCGAAGTGGGGAATCAGGTGACGTACGAAATCCGGGTGACGAACCAGGGGTCGTCGGTGGGGACGAACCTGAAGTGGGTCTGCACGTTGCCCGAGAGCCAGGAATTCGTTTCCGGGGGAGGACCGACGGAAGTTCAGGGCCAGGGTTTGTCGGCAAGCGCGGCGGCGTTGGCGACGCTTGAACCGAAGGCGGAAGCAGTGTGGCGGGTGGTGGTGAAAGCGACGAGCGCGGCGGACGCACGGTTTAAGGTCGAGATGACCAGCGACCAGTTCCAGCGGCCCGTGGAAGAATGGGAAGCGACGTCGCAGTATTGAAGGGGACCATGAAGCCGTATTTGGAGACGCTGAGGATTCGGAACTTCCGGACCTTCCGTGAATTGGAGGTTCGGGGTTTGGGTCGGGTCAATCTCGTGACTGGCCGCAACAACACCGGGAAGTCATCGTTGTTGGAGGCCATCCGGCTGATCGCGTCGGATGCATTGCCCTCGGTGATCGCCAGCATTTTGCGTCTGAGTGAGGAGGATTCAGGTGAGTCCGAGAGGATGGACCGTGAGCCTGCTGGCGACGCGATATTTCCCTACGCGAGTCTATTTCACGGTTTTCCTGGGCTTTCACCAAAGTTGGACGGAATTGGGCTGGATTCGTCGTCCGGTGGAACAGATACGCGATTGGGGATCGAGGTGGGGTGGAGGACGTCGCGGGAAGGAGCCGAGGGCTCATTTCTTCGAGAGGTACACTCCGGAGAACTTTGGAGCCCAGACTCCGAACCGGCGCTTGTCGTGAAGAGTATCCGAGGGTTCCTGAAGTTCCAGATCCGTGGGGTACCATCCTTGAGGCTTGCCCGGAAAAGAATCTTCCCCGCGTTGGGGTGTGGCTGATGCCGGACAATCTCCATTCGGGGAAGTTGGAAGATTTTGTGAGTTCCCTAATTCCAGCGAACGATTCGTTGTTTCCCAGGGCGAAGGCTGCCGTGGACGGTATTCCGAAAAACGAACGGCGTTTCTCCGATCCCGATCTTATCAAGGCCCAACTCCATACGTGGCTCGCATGGCAGGAAGAGCCGGGGAGACACATGGGGACGGCGATTACCGCCAAAAGCCTTGGGGTCGACGGGCCCGTGGCTGACGCGTTCGCCGATTGGTTGAGACGCTGTTGTTCGATGGTTCCGTCCGAAGGTGGCCTCATGAATACGGATGCCGGATGAAGAATGCGTCGGCGGGGGACCGGCGGTTCAGGCGGGGTTACCGAGGAGGTGAGGACGTCTTCTGCTTCCTTGCGATCAGCAGCTCGTCGGGTTCGACCAGCAATTCGAGGGCCTGGATCCAACTGGGGTGGGTGTTAAGGCACGGGATCAGGGTGAGTTCCGAGCCGCCGGCGCTCTTGAAGGATTCGCGCCCGCGCATGCCGATTTCCTCGAGGGTTTCGAGACAGTCCGCCACGAAGGCCGGGCAGATGACGAGGAGTCGGCGGGTCCCTTGCTGGGCAAGGCGCACCAGTTCGTGGTCGGTGTAGGGTTTCAGCCAGGGGTCCCGGCCCAGTCGGGACTGGAACGAGATGGAATACTGGGCGGTGGAGAGGCCGGTTCGTTCGACGAAACCGCGGACCGTTTGGAAGCACTGGTGGCGGTAGCAGGTCGCGTGGGCGGGGCTGGGGCGGGTGCAACAGTCCGGGGTCGCCAAGCAGTGGGTCCGGGTGGGATCGGATTTGCGAAGATGTCGTTCGGGGATGCCGTGGAAGCTGAAGAGCAGGTGGTCGAACGGTTGTTGGAGGAACGGCTTGCCTGAATCGACGAGGGCGTCGAGGTAGGCGGGGTGGGCGTAATAGGGAGAGGCGACCTCGAGGTGTAGGCTGGGAAAGTTGGCCCGAATGTCGGTCCGCACCTTTTCAATGGCCGTCTCGAAACTGGACATCGCGAAATGAGGGAACAGCGGGACAAGTCGGACGCGGGTGACGCCTTGTCGTTGGAGGGAGGCGAGGGCGGTGGAAGGGCTGGGACTCCGGTACCGCATGCACAGCTCGACCGGGCAGGACAGTCGTTCCTGGAGAAGTTCGCGGACCCGTTTTCCGACGTGCACCAACGGGGAGCCCTGCTCCGTCCAGATCGATTTGTACGCGTGGGCGGACTGCGCGGGCCGTCGCGGGAGGATGAAGCCATGGACCACCAGGAACCGGATCGGCCAGGGGGCATCCAACACCCGGGCATCCATCAGGAATTCACGGAGGTACCGCCGGACGTCGGGGACGGAGGGGCTGTCGGGTGATCCCAGGTTGATCAACAGGACCCCGGTTCCAGGAGGCAGGGAGCCGTGGGGGGTGGGTAGGGAGGAGGTCATTCCCTGGACGGGTTGAAATCCGGCCGTTCGACTCCAGCAAGTTTCCAGCCGGCATCATCGCCGGCGACGATGCAATCGCTGAGGGAGATGCCGTTGCGGAAATGGCCGGCGAAGACCAGACCCGGGTTGGATTCTTCAAGAGCGCGCATGCGGTCCCGGAACTGCCCGAAGCCGAGGTTGTACTGTGGGATGCCTCGGGTGTGAACGGTGTGATGGATGAACGTGGGGGCGCCGCGGACACCGAGGAGGGAGCGGAGGGCGCCGAGGGTGGATTCGAGCTGTTCGGGATAGGGGGCCAGGGCCAGGCGTGGATCGCGTGTACCGCCGAGGTAGCAAGTGAGGGTGACGTGGCCTTCGGGGGCCCGATGGGGGAAGAGAGACGAGTTGAAGATGGCACCCAGGATGGGAAGCTTTTCGACTGCGGGGACGAGGACTCCGAAACCGTCGAGGGGATGTTCCACGTCGTCGCGGCGGAAGCCGAGCACTAGGGCGGTCACGGGGGCATATTGGATCTCATCGAGCCAGGTGAGCGAGCTGTGGTCGGGGGATTCCCAGGCGAGTTGGGCGAGTCGGTGCGCGGGCGCCGCGAGCAGCAGTCCGCGGTGGTGGCGGGTGGTGCTGCGATCCTGGAACGTGGATGTGACCTCCCAGGTTTCGGGTGTCCGGCGCACCCCTGTGACCGCGGTATTCAGATGCACCGCGTCGCCGAGCGTCTCTAGGAGGGTTTGGCCCAAGGTGCCGAGTCCGTCGCGGAAGGAGAGCTTGGGGGCGCTGGCGCGGGGGATTTCGCCACGGCGACGGCGTGCGCGGGCTCCCAGCATCTGGCCGAGGAGAAGGGAGCCGTATTTTTGTTCGACGGCGTGCAGGCGGGGGAAGGCTTCGCGAACGGAGAGTTGCTGCGGGTCACCGGCATACACGCCGGCCACGAACGGATTGATCGCGCGGTCGAGGAACTCACGACCGAGGCGGCGGACGACAAACTCGGCCAGGTCCTCCTCGTGATCCGGGGCGCAGCGTGGTTGGACGAGATCGCCCAGGACGCGAAGTTTCGCGGTCAGTGAGAAGAGGTCGGTCTTGAGCCAGCCGGGGAGGGTGTCGGGGAGCGGGCTGGGATGGCCATCACGAACGAGAAAGCGTTTGGTGGCGTCGGGGTCGGACGGAAGGATTTCGCCATCGAGGTGCAGGTCGATGAGGAGTTGGCGGATGCGGGGCGACGTTTCGAGCAGCGTGTTGGGTCCGGCTTCGGCGAGGTAACCATCGCGTCGGAAGGTTTGAACCACTCCGCCCGGCCGGTGGGCTGCCTCATACACGGTGGCGGGCACTCCGAGACGTTGGAGCCGGAAGGCGGCAACGAGGCCGGTGACACCGGCTCCGAGGATGGCGACGGTATTCATGGCATGGGGCATCAAATGGTTTGGCTGAAGAGACGGGTTTGAGGTGCTTTTCGCGCGAGCCGGGCGTCGAGCGCCATGCACACGGAGCGCAGGAAAGCGCGGCCGGCCTCAGTGACTTCGCAGCCCTGGGGAACGAGTCGCACCAGTCCGTCACGCTCAGGTTCGGCGAGCCGTGCGGCGACGTCGTCCAAGAAGGTCACGTGACGCGAGGGTTCGTCCCACCGGGTCTCGAAGCGGGTCATCAGATCCAGGATGTGGCGGCGCAGGACGAGATCTTCCTCGGTGAGCACGTGGCCGCGGAAGATCGGCAGTTCCTCGCGGTCGAGCCGGCGGGTGTACGATTCGATGCTCTTCTCGTTTTGGGCGAAAATGTTCCAGGAATCGCCAATCGCCGACACACCCAAACCGATGAGCGGAAAGACGGGGCGGGAGGTGTAGCCCATGAAGTTGCGGTGAAGCGTCCGTTCGCGGACTGCGGTCCAGAGCGAGTCCGATTCGAGGGCGAAATGGTCCATGCCAACCTCGCGATAACCGGCATGCTCGAGCAGCGACCGACCCAGTTCGTACAGACGGCGTTTCTGGTCGCCGGCAGGGAGGTCGTCTTCGGTGAAGTTGCGCTGCCACGGTTTGATCCAAGGCACGTGGGCGTAGGCGTAGAAGGCGATGCGATCCGGTCGGAGTCGGGCCACGGCACTGACGGTGTTGCGGATGCTGGTTTCGGTCTGGAACGGGAGGCCGTAGATCAGGTCGAAATTGATGTTCCGGAATCCGGCGGCCCGGGCCTGCTCGGTGACTTGCCGGACGAGGGCCTCGTCCTGGACCCGGTTGACGGTGGCCTGGACGGTGGGGTCGAAGTCCTGGATGCCGAGGCTGAGACGGGTGAACTGAAGGCGGGCGAGTGTGTCGAGGTGGGCCTGGGTGGTGACGCGGGGATCGGCCTCGATGGAGAACTCGAAGCCTGAGGCGCGTTCGGTGGGGGAGACGATACCGGTAATCAGGCGTTCGAGCTCCTCGGGTTCGAGGAAGGTGGGTGTTCCGCCGCCGAAATGGAGCTCGGCGAGAGGGAAGGGGCCGGCATCGGCGAGTCGTTCGCGGTAGAGGCGCCATTCTTTGAGAACGGCATCGACGTAGGGGATGGCGGTGGAGGCGTTCCGGGCGATGCGGGTATTGCACCCGCAATAGGTGCAGAGCGACCGGCAAAACGGGATGTGGACGTAGAGCGCTGCGCCGGTGTTCCGGGGACGTTCCTCACGAAGTGCGTGCAGCAGGCTGCCGGCCCATTGGTCCTGGGTGGGGTTGGTTTCCCAGAAGGGGACGGTGGGGTAGCTCGTGTAGCGCGGGCCGGGGACGTTGTATTTGGCGATCAGGTCCTTCGGGGCGGCCACGACGGTGGCGGGGGCGGCAGGGGCGAGCGTGTTCACGGGGTTTCTCCGAAGAATTCGTGTTGAAGTTGGAGGAAGCGGTGGACGTTGGACTCGGGGGTGCCGGGCAGCACGCCATGGCCGAGACCACAGACCCAGCCGCGACGGCAGTTGGGCGGTAGCTTGCGAACGGTCTCGAAGACCAGACGAAGCTGGTTCTCAAAGGTGTCAGGGGGTTGCAGGAGCCAGTGAGGGTCGATGTTGCCCTGGATCGCCCAGCGGTCGGAGAAGTCGCGAAGCACTTGATCGATGGGGTGGTTCCAATCGACGCCAAGGCAGGCGATGGGCAGGCCGCGCAGGACGTTCCAATGCTGCGGGCCGGTCTGCTTGGAGTAGTACGTGATGGGAGCGCCGGGACAAAATTCATGGAAGGTGCGGAACAAGCGGTCCAGGACGGGAACCACGTGGGTTTGAAAGGTGCCGGGTGGCAGCGAGCCGGCACTGGTGTCGAGCACGGCGATGGTGCTGGCGCCGGCCCGGTACTGGTCAGCCATGTTCCGGGCCAGCAGCGGAATCAGGAGATCCAGAAATCCCTCATACCGGCCGTCGGACAAACCGGCGACGGTGGAGGAGAGGTTTCCGACGTGGGAACCTTCGACCGCATAAACGAAGAGGGTGAGAGGCCCCCCGACGAAACCGAGGACGCCCTTCGAGGCGGGAAGCGCTTGGCGCAGCAGGCGGAGGGCGGTGGCCTGGAATTCGAGGGTTTGGGCGAGGTCGGGGCGGGTGGACAGGCGGGCGAGATCGGCTGGTTCGCGAAGGTGCCAGGCGAGGCTGGGGCCCGGGTTGTAGTCGAGCGGCATGCCCAGGGACTCGAGGGGAAAGAGGAGATCGGAGAACAGGATAGCGGCGTCGAAGCCGAATTCCTGGATAGGGCCCAAGGCGGTTTCGCAGGCGAGTTCGGGCCGTTTGCAGAGGTTGACGAACGAGTGGATGCGACGGAGTTCCTGGTAGTGGCGGTGGTAGCGGCCGGCCTGTCGCATGAACCAGACGGGTGGCCGCTGCGGGTTGCGGCGCTGAAGGGCGGCGGCGAACGGACTCATGAGTACGGACGATGGTGTGGCGTGGGCATTGGGGCGCCAGGGATCGGGCTGGGACCGTTTGTCGGGCGTGATGCCCGGCTCGGCTTGGGTGGAGTTCATGGCGTGGGTTCGGGAAGAGTCAGTTGATAACCCACGCCCCAGACTCGGCGAATGACCGAGGGGTTTTCCGGATCCGTTTCGACCAAACGCCGGAGGCGGACGATGAAGTTGTCGACGGTTCGAGGTGTGGGGTACTCGTCGCGGGACCAGACGGCGTCGAGTATTTCGTCACGACTGACGACCGTGTTCGGGTGATCGAGCAGGAAGCGCAGGAGGGCGCCCTCGCGTGGGGAGAGCGAGGACGTCTGGCCGTCCACGGTGGCTTCGAGGCGTGAGAACTGGATGACAGCCCGTCCGATGGCAACGCGGTCTTCTCCCCGGTGCCGGTGCACGTACCGGGCGCGTTTCAGGCCATTCTCAAGGCGAAGGAGGAGTTCCTTAAAGTGGAACGGTTTGACCACGTAGTCCTCCGCACCCAATTCGAGTCCTTGAACCCGGGATTCGGGGTCGCCGAAGGCGGTGAGAAACACGAGGGCGGTGCCGGGGTGGGCGTGGCGGATGATTTCGGCCAACTCGAAACCGGAACCGTCCGGAAGGCCGACGTCGAGCAGGGCGAGGTCGAAAGGGGCGATCGCGATTTCGCTGCGGGCTTCGCGGACGGACTTGGCCCAGGCGACGGAATAGCCTTCACGGGTGAGGCGTTCGGCGAGGGTGGCGCCGATATTCGGTTCATCCTCGACGACCAGCAGGCGTGGAGCCGCGCGTTCATCCATGGCGCGGGGCCTCCTGGAAGTGGAGCTCGACTTGAAACCCCGATTCGCTCGCCGCGGTCGGGATGTGCTGGAACGAGGCGCGCCCGCCCATGCGCTGCATGAGGACGCGCACCAGGTAGAGGCCGACGCCAGCGCCACGCGACTTGACGCCCTTTTCGAAGAGCGTGCCGGGGGTGGCGACGACGGATTCGGGACGTCGCCCATGATCGCGCACGCCGAGCACGACTTCACCGGCGCCATTCCGGCAACTGATGTCGATCCGGAGCGGGTCGCCCTCGGCATGCCAGACGCAATTATCGAGGAGGTTGCGCAGGATGACCTGGACGGCGGCGGGATCGGCGAGCACGCGCGCATCGCGGACCGCGTTCTTCGGCTGAACGGCGCGCTGCAACGGAGGTCTCCAGGTGCGCAGGATTTGGGCCACGGTTTGGGCGAGGTCCAGGGGTTGGGTGAGCACGGGGCCGCCGCCTTCCACGCGGGCCAGTTCGAGGGCTCGATCCACCTGGGTTTCCAACCGGGTGGTGTCGTCGAGCAGGCGATCCAGGAGGGTGCGGACATGGGGATCCTGGTGGTCGAGATCGGCGAGGGATTCGGCCTGGAGCCGGATACTGGCGAGGGGGGTGCGCAATTCGTGAGTGACCGAGGCGAAAAAAGCCTGGAGGGATCGGGCCCGGCGCGAATCCCGCCAGTACAAGTGTCCGATGAGGGCGATGCTCAGGAGCAGCGCAGCGAAGAAGGTGGAACCTTCCCAGAGCAACATGCGCTGGGTTCGGATCCACTGGCCCTCGGTGGTAGCGCTGGCGACGCCCAGTTGCTCTTCAAGTCCGGCGATTTTTCCAGCTTGGGTCAGCATCAGGTAGACCCACCACGATCCCAGCGCGATGACAAAGGCGAGCCAGAAGGCCTGGAGCGCAACAAGGACGATCTGCGACGAGGGGCGCCGATGGCGACTGGACGTGGCACGCGGACGGTTCATGGGCTGCGCACTTCGGCCGGATGGCCCACGTTCGCCATGACGGGGTCTTCGGGAGCGGACGCCAGGCCCAGGACGGGTTCAGAAAAAATCCCCTCCAGGGAGCGGAGGCCAAGCCCTTCGGCGCAACCTTCGACCCAGACTCCTGCGCGGGCGAGCGCCAGCCAGCCGTCGAGGTCGCCGGCCCACACGCGTTTCCCGTCGAGAGAGCCCTGATCGATGACCGGCGATGGCTTCGCAACGAAAATTGCGGCGCGGGTTTCAGCGCCCGTGACCGAGGTTCTCGGGGACGGCGTGGTGCGGGTTGGGGCGGCTGAATCGTCGGACGTCGCATGCGGATCCACCAGGTGTTGGGCCATTAACGCACCGTCAGGTTTGCGGCCCCGGATGTGAAGAATCCAGCCCACGCTGGGTACCGAAATCGAGGTGGCGCCGAGGGCCTGATGGCAACCGCCTCCCCATTCCGCGAGCACGCGGCGTTCGCGGTCGACGTGACGGGCGGTATCGGGGTGGTGCATGGCCGCGAGGTAGCGGCGCATTTCAGCGTCATCGGCTCGGCACTCGATGGCGAGGGCGCCCTGGGCAGGGGCCGTGGGGCATTCCGAGAGGGGCAGAATCATCCAGCGCACACCCTCCAGAAGGGTGCCCAAGCGGGCGCAGCCACTGGCGGATGTCCAAAGGCGGGAAAGCCCGGCCATGGCGAGGACGACCGCGTCGAGGTGTCGTTCCTCGGTTTCGGGGAGGTGAACGCGAGCGAGGCGGGTGTCGACATTGCCGCGGATCGACACGAATTCCGGTGCGGGCTGCGGGGTGGCGCCCGGCAAGGCGGTGGGGAGGAAATCGGTGAGATTGGTGATGCGTCGCGGGGCTCCGGTCCCGATCCGGAGCGGAAGGCGTTGGGCGAGCCGAGTGGCGGCGGATGGGCCGAACAGGACGACATCGCGGGGGTCGGCGCGCCGTGGAACCGCGGCGAGGATGAGTTCGGCCGGACGTTCGAGACTCAGGTCCTTGTAGGAATGGACCGTGAAGTCGACCTGGCCAGCGAGCAGGGCGGTGTCGAGTTCGGTCACGAAGAACTCGCGGCCAGGTGCGGTGGAAAGGGGAACGTCGAGCAGTAGATCGCCGCGGGTTTCGACGCCGACGAGTTCCACCCGTAGCCCGGGATGCAGGGCTTCGAGTTGGCGGGCGACCCAGGAACTTTGGGCTTGGGCGAGGAGGGATCGTCGGGTTCCGAGACGCAGGGGGCTACCAAGGGTGCGGGGCTGAGTCATGGGGCCATGTGGGGAGGGGGCATCAGGAAAGGGCCAAGTCGGTGGTGACCGGGTGGGTGTACTCCGTTTCCTCCTGCGTGTCAGGCCTGTCGGCGAACTCGGCTTCCCAGCCGGAAAATGAGGCGAGGTCCTCCCATCCGTGGGAGATGCTCAGGGACGGTCCGAGGGCGCGCAATCGGGCGCGTTCCTGGCAGGCGTGGTCGGCGCGTCGAAGCTGCGCTTTTCGGGCGCCGGACTCGTGGTGGTGAAGCTGGAAAACATCGTCGAGCGAGTGGAAATTCGGGACCGCGGTCCAGGGTCCTGCCTGGGAGTGGGCACCGCCGAGATGGATGACGAACGGGTACGGGGCGGGGTCTCGTTGCTGGAGTTGGGCAATGCGCAGGGTGTCCTGGGAGGCGTCGAAGGGGATGCAAAGCACCACCGCGTGGGCTGTCCGCCACGCGGCATCTGCGGCCGTCGGTGCGACCGTGGTCATCGGGAATCGACCGTGACCGTGTTGGTGGAGGTTCTGAGCCAGGGTTTCAGCCCGGGACAGGTCTCGATTCAGGATCTGGAGCTGGAATCCCGTGAGCCACGGGGCAACGGCATGGGCGAGTTCCCCGGCTCCGACCAGCAGCAACGGTTTCCCATGAGGCGCCGCGACAGGATGGAGGAGGCGGCGGACGAGGCGGCCATACGAGGGCCCTCCGACATCCGACAAATGTTGGGCGCGGATCTCCTTGGTGTCTTCGAAGAGGCGTTGGAGCCAGGGGAAATGTGCGCCGTGGGGCGCCCAGGCCTGTTTAACCTGTCCGAAGATGTTGGTTTCGCCCTGGAGCCGGCTCTCAAGCCCGGTCGTGACACGGAGGAGGAAGCGGTAGGCCTCTTCTCCGGCGAATTGATCCACGCCGGGGGTGGGGCCCACGGGTTCCGGCGACCGCAAAACGCAGATCCAGCGCTGGCAGGTGTCCAGAATCAGGGTGGGGCCGGAGCTTTGGGGAACCGGAGGCAGAGCTCCTGGAAACTCCGAGCCCTTGCGTTGATGAAGGACAGTCAGCCCGCGCAGCATGAGGAAACCTTACCGTGGCGGGCCGAATGTGTGTCATGAAACTGTCACAGCGTGTGGATTGTTGAATCCGAGGGGGATACGCACGGTGAAGGTAATTCCAGAGCTGGGATCGCTGACCGCCTGGAGGGTTCCCCCGTGGGCGTCGATGATGGCATGCGAACGGCGTTGGTCAGGAGATTGGTGAAAACCTGGCAGAGGCGATCGGGGTCGCCGTGGGCTTCGATCGAGCTGAGATTAGCTTCGATCTTGATGTTCCGCCGAGTGGCGAGCGGTTGGACGAGCTGGATGCACGCCTGAAGCCGCTCGCTGAGATCGAATTGCGTGCACTCCAGACGTTCCTGACCGGCGTCGAAGCGAGCCAGTTCGAGCAGGGATTGGGTCAGGCGCCGCATTTGTTGGGCGGCACCGAGGCAGGTCTCGACCGTTTCCCGATATTCGCCGGCGGAACGTTCACGGGCGAGGATGGCGACCCGTGACTCGAGTTCTTCGTCGATCGATTCGAACAGATTGATCCGATGGAGTTGGTAAGCGGTCACTCCGAATCCGGTCAGGACACACGCCAGAAGAAAAGCCAGCCACAGCAGCAGCCTTACCCGGATCGATTTGATGAACAGCGGCGGTTTCACGTTTCGATGCAGTACCCCTGACCCCGCCGGGTCAGGATGAGGTCCGCGCCCAGTTTCTTGCGGATACTGAAGATATGGACGTCCACGAGGTTGGAGAGCGTGTCATCGGTCTCGTCAAAGAGGTGTTCGTAAAGCGCGGATCGGCTGACCACCGATCCACGATGAAGGGCGAGGTACTCCAGGATGGCGTACTCGCGGGCCGTCATGGAGACGGGTTGCCCTGAACGGCTAACCGTGCGGGAACGGGTGTCGATGACAACGTCCCGGACACTGAGGTCGGGTCGGGGTTGGCCCGCGGCGCAGCGTAGAAGGGCTCGGAGGCGGGCGAGCAGTTCCTGAAGATCGAAGGGCTTGATGAGGTAATCGTCGGCGCCGTTATCGAGCCCGCGGACGCGATCCTGGGGGGCGTCCCGGGCGGTGAGCATCAGGACCGGGGTGCGCTTGCATTTTCGAAGCCGGGCGAGGATTTCCCAGCCGTCGATGCCGGGAAGCATGACGTCGAGCACGATGCCGAAAGAACCGGAGGAGCTGACCGAAGGATCGGGTCCTGGACTGCTCGAGAACGCGTGGTGAGGTCGTCGAGGTTGATGACTTGGCGGGCCGAATCCGCGCAGTGCTGGAGCAGCGAACTCTTGCCCACCTGTCGCGGTCCCAGGATGAGCCAGACGGGAAAGAATTCGAGGGCCGGTGAATTTCCTCGAAAAAGCGTCTCGAAGTCAGATCGAACCTATGACTTACACCGACCTCATTTCACCGGGATGGGGCGGCGGTTCTCGGGAGGTAGGCTTTCGACTAACTGATTCGGGAGGCCTGGGCGTTTGAGCAGACGGAAGGCGTCATACAGTCGGCCGGTGGCGGTGCGGGCTTCGAAACGCAGTTGATCACCTTCGACTGAAATGACCTGAAACAGCTGGGTATCCTCGGCGCGGCGGACCGCCCAGTCGGTAGGGAGGATAGTGGGCAGGGCCCAGATCGGTTTCGAGGAGTTCCGTGACGGCGACGCATGGGTTGGTGGCGGACTGCGGACCATCGGAGGCGGGCGCGATCTGGGCGATGGCCCGGGTCACTTCGGTGCTGGTGCGCCAGGTGGCCGCCTGCGTGGTTGCCGGGTCATCCGTCCAGGTCAGCACGATGCGATCAGGCAGGGCCGAAGGCCGGTGGACATCCTCGACGCGGGCTCGCTTCGGGGTAATGGTCGGGTGCGGTTCGTCGTGAGCGGCCGCCAGGAAGGAGACCGCCGCCAGGAACAGCGTGAGGGGCAAGAAATTCATGGGTGTCAGCAGATACCCGATTTGTCACAGCAATGTGGTGTTCAGGAAACTGCCAAGTGAAGTCCTGGGCGGAGTCGACACCCCCCGGGAATCCGGCCACCAGAAATCCGGAATGGATCGCCTGGAGTCAAGCACCTAGGGGTCATGAGAACTTCCAAGTCTTCACCCCCCTCGATCCAAGCCGCTGCCTCGCGCAGCGCGGAGATCATCTCGTACATGGCCTCCCCGCGCCCGCTGCGGATCCACGGCCGGTGGGTGGAGGCCGCTTCCGGGCGGACCTTCGTCTCCTTCAACCCCGCGACCGGCGACGTTCTGGCCCGCGTTGCGGAAGCCGACGTCGAGGACGTGGATCGGGCCGTCTCTGCCGCGACTCGAGCGTTGAACGGAGTGTGGGAGGGTCTGACGCCCGCCGACCGGGCCGGGTTGTTGTGGCGGTTCGCCGCTTACGACCAGCCTGGAAATGCTGGCCGCTATCACCCCCTTTCGAAACCAAGCGGTGGATGTCGCAGGACTTGGGCGCGATGCGTGGCACGATCCCGGAGAAGGAACCGCTCCGGCCGAGCACGCGGATTCTGTCTCACTGAGTACAACAACAACGTCGAGTGTCGACGTTTGACCCCATTCCTCCCTTTGCCCGTCTTCGGCGGGTGACTTGCTGAACAGTTACGAATCTGGGACCTACTGCGACACATCAAATGCAGGGCTCAACCGGAGAACCTCGATCAGACGATCGGTTCGGAGATTGGCGCCCAAGGAGTCAAGATGATGATCAGTATCAAAGAACCGGTTCGTAGGATAGACGTGGTCCAGCGGAGAGTCCAAGACAACCAAGTGGGGAATTTCTCTTAGCCTTTTGTCTAAGAGTAGCGCGATCTCCGGTTCATTATTTATCGCTTCCTCGGGTCGGGGTGGGAACGACCACATCACAATTATCCCTCGTGCCGTGAGATCATCTACTTCGCGCGATAGAAAAGCACACAACGAAGGATGAGGGTAATTAATGGCGCTGGCGACGATGTGTCCGGGGTGGACTGGAATGCGCCTGCCCTCGGCTTCCAACGTCCGGTGGGCGACAAAATCGCCCCATTCATTGAAACCACGTCGCATCGATGGATTTCGTTCTGCCAGAGGATGGTTTCGATTCCGTTTGAATAGATTGGCCAGAGCACGCCTTGCAATTGCACCCAGGATTCGATGACCACGATCGAGCACAATCCGACGAAAATGCACGCGGGAAAGATCCAAAAATCCCGCCGGACGAAACACAATCACTTGCTCCAATAGATTTGGGTCGAAGCCCACCCCACTCCCACCCCGAAAGCCCCGAGAAAAGTGTTCGTACTCAAAGCTAAGTACGAGAATGTCGCCCGGGTAAAGCTTTCTTCGGACTTCGGAAAGCATGAATTCCATACCCAATCCCGCAGCCAGTCCCATGTTCACGACGGGTCGCGAAAAAGCGGCAACCACACGTTCAGAAGAGAATCCAAAGGCAGCGCTGGATCCGCCGACGAGTACGATCTTTCCACGGTCAGCTTGACGGAGTCTCTCATGTTTCACGCTAGTCTCGGCCAGAAAATTGTTTGAATCCGTCGTCGAGTAAAACAAAAGCGCTAACGAGAAAAGGCAGATCTGAAAAGAAGTAAAAATACATAGTCGAAGAATAAATGTCTTCACAGAATTAAAACTGAAAATAAACAAACTCGGTTGAACGCTTTGTGCCAAATAGTAGGATCATCCACACTACCCCGGAGTAGCCCGCCCATCTGATCGTGCGCGGAAGGCATTCCCATGCCACCGGGTTCCAGCGCCGCCGCCCCAGCCATTCTACGAGGACAAAAGTGCCCAATACCATCATCCAAATACCATGAACGTGGAGTAAGCTCCCGATGGCTTTAAAGGCCGCTCCGTCGAGCCATCCCAAGGTCAGTCTCCGGAAAATCAGTACTGCTTCACCAATGTCGTGAGCTCGAAACAGTATCCACCCAAGGCAAACGAAGGCAAACGTAAGAAGCCCCTGGATGATCGCAGAAATGATGGAATGCCTTTCCGTAACAGGCAATGTATCAGCGTTGCTGGTCGCTGCTGGATCTGTCGAGGACATGAGATAAGATTCTGGGCCAGACCATCGAAGAGATTTGGGCCAACGAGAATGCCGTCTGATGGAGCGCCACAGATGGACAAATGCAACGCCGAGTCCATGCAGTCCACCCCATGCCACAAAGCGCCAATCTGCGCCATGCCAAAGACCACTGATAAGAAAAGTGAGCAGAATTGAACGGAGGGCCAGACAGGGTGTCCCACGACTGCCGCCGAGCGGTATGAATATGTAGTCACGCATCCAACTGGAAAGGGTGACGTGCCATCGGCGCCAGAACTCAATCGGACTGCGCGAAAAATACGGGTAGATGAAATTGCGGGAAAGTGTGATTCCAAACAAATGGCCTAGACCCGCAGCGATGTCGGAGTATCCCGAAAAATCGGCGTATATCTGAAACGCGAATGCCATAGTGGCCCATGCGAGTTCAGGGGCTGATGCGAGTGCCGCCCGGCTGTAAACATCGTCAACGACAGCCCCAAGGTTATCGGCAAGGATCATCTTCTTAGCGAACCCCCATAGGAGCAAGTGGCAACCAGTCACTGCTGCCCGCCGTTCAAAAATGCGGACTCGGCCAAATTGTGGGAGCAGATCGCGAGCACGTTCTATTGGCCCAGCTACCAGCTGCGGAAAGAAGGAAACGAATGTCAGGTACTCGATGACGCTCTGGGTGGCACGCACTTCCCTGCGATACACGTCGATCGCATAGCTCATACTCTGAAACGTGTAAAAGCTGATACCGACAGGTAGAATCACATTGCGACTGGTGGTGTTGATATCCACGCCTAACCCACTTAGGGCAATAGCTAGGCTGTCAATGAAGAAATTGTAGTATTTGAAGTAGGCCAAGACGCCAATGTGCGTGGAGACAGAAAGAATCAACAATGCCCGGCGGGTCGAATCGACTGATGTTCGCTCAATTAAAATTGCAATGAAATAGTCCAACAACGACGTCGCTAGGATCAATCCACAGAACCGCCAATCCCACCAGCCGTAGAACACATAACTGGCGACCAAAAGAATCGCGTTTTGCCAATGTCGATTTGCACAGAACCAGTGCAAGCCAAAGACAATAGGAACAAACAGAAAGAATATGACGGAAGCAAACGACATTCCTAACGGGGTGTTGCCTGATACCGATGGGGCGAATAAATTATTGTGACGCGGTGGTTCCGGGTGCTCCAGGTGATTAATTAGTAACTAGTTGGAATTGTTTTTTTAGTGTCCAAGGCACAGTGGGCAATCCGAAGGATGTGTTCAATATCAAAATCTTGCTCTGTAGCAGAATCTGTGGGTGAAATCGGCAAGCCCGAGAGAGCCGTAGGAAGGGGTCCGGAGACGAGATGGCGGCCTTCGGCCGGGTGTTGTATGAGTTTATCGGTTTGGGCCATGAATTCTGGAGGCATCCCGGACCGAGGTTTGCCCAGCCCGGGATGGGATGCGAAACCGCATTCCACGGGCGGGTGGGCGCTCGGGTTGCAGTCCTGCGCCAATCACGTGGAGTGAATGCTTGATGACGTACGGATCTGGACGCGGGTGCGGAGTCCCAGGGAGATTGCTGTCGGCGTATCCTGCCCTTTGAGTGGACCCCCAGGTATCCCTTGCGGCCCACTGGACGTTCGATGAAGAGGCCTGCGGCGACGCGGCAGGAGGGAGCCACCATGTCACGGCCCGTGGAAACGCGGTCCCTTCCATGACGCAGATTCCCTCCATCTCGACGGCGTGCGGCCCCCCCATCGAACTGGTGCCAACAATGGGCCAATCCTTAGGGGCGCGACGGCTCAAGGTAAGACTCGGCGGATGGACCAACCGGCCCGTCGCGATTCAGGATTCGAGCGCTCTGCGTCACTGGAGATTCCTTCTGGTCACCAACTTCCTTGAATTCGAACAGCGACTCCGCGCTTACCGATCCCGCCTTTATCCAGTTCGGCATGCTCCGCGTTATGAGTCAGGCCACCAGTGGGCGGGACTTCCTTCAACAGTGCGCCGAACTGCCCGGCCAGGATCGCGCCCGTTCTACATTCCTCGATGCTCTCCATTCCAAGCGTCGAAAGGGAATCCTCGCCGAACTTCATGCCGCGCTCGTCACTCGCTGTGGTGTTAAACCCATCGACACGGGCGCCGATCTCCTGCCGAGGTGGCGCGCGAAATCCATGGGCATGTCTTCGCGCTGACGCACAACTTGTTGGTGCTCCTTCGCGACAATCTCTATTTCTGAGTCGGCCCGGACACCGTTCCGCCTCACCTTTGTGACATTTTTGGAACTGGCTTCATTTCACTTGTCAGAAATGACTGCATGGCCTTTGGTGGAGTTATGCCGGAAAAGGGAACTCGCTCCTGCGTGAAGGCCTCATGGTTGGGTCTCCGCCGTGCTCCGAAAAGGCAAGGATCCCCCACCTCCCCGTGCGAATCCACGCCCGCATTGTTTGTTCTCGAAACATGGCTGCTCATTGCCCTTCTTTTCGAGGTGCCGTCCGGAAGGGCCGCTGAACCAGTGCTTCAATTCACGCGCACCGGTCTCCACGAGAACGTGATCGAAGCCCTGGTTCCTAGAATGGATCCGTTGACAGGCCGTGAAACCGCGGCGAGCCAGCACTACACACAAGTCGAAGACGGCCTGAACTACTGGGACACAGAGATACGGTCGTTCGCCGAATCCCGTGAAGTGATCGAGAGCACGCCGACCGGAGCGGCCGCGTTGAAGGGACAGCATCGCGTGCTCTTCTCCTCCGACGTCAATGACCCGCAAGGCTCGGTTGATTTCGAGGTCCACACGGAGTTTTTCGATCCTCCAAAACCGGAGAAGCGAGTCGAGATACTCTAGTCCCTGGACGATCCCGAGGTTCGTGCCCGGGTGGCGGAACCGGATTGGATCGACGAGGAATTGGACTTCGGCGCCAACCGGATCGGGGAAGGACGTGCCTTCGCATGGTCCGACCGCGAGGTTTCCCAACTCAGACGGTATCATCCCGATCCCGATGTCCGGATCGAACACTCTCTCAAGCAGGCAACTCTGGGCGGACCATGGAATCCCGCCGCCCCATGATGGTCTCCACGCAGCCTCTTTCGCCCGAACCGGGCGTCGTTCTCGACTGGCAGAGCGTGACCTCCGGGACAAGCCGAACCTTCCACGGGGGTGAGACCTATTATGTCAGCGGGACGGCCTCGTTTACGGGGACGGTTGCCTTCGACGGCGGAACCGTTGTCAAGTAGGCGCCCGCCGCCGGTTCAGTTCAGCCGAAGGTCGTCGTCACCTCCAGCGCCACCCTGGTCTGCCCGACCAACCACTATCGCCCCGTGGTCTTCACCGCCGTCGATGACGACAGCGTTGGTTCGGTGGTCTGGGGATACTCGGACGGCGTTGTGGGGCCCGGCGACTACTTTGGATCGACGATGCTGGAGGTGAACTTGAAGTCGCCGCTGCTGCAACAGATGCGTTTCTCCCACGCCACCAACGCCCTCCACTTTCCGGCGAAGTCCGGAGCCCGCACGCTCCGGAACATTCAATTCGCCCATTGCATCAGAGCCATCGTCACCGAAGCCGACGGTAACTCCCCCATCACCGAAATCCGGCTCAACAACGTCCTGTTCAGCGGCATCTCCAACGGAGTGTTCACGTCCGGAATCGATTCCCTGGCGGTGCGCGCGGAACACTTGACCGTCAGTCAGTGCGCCGGCGGCTTTGTGGTCCTCCCGTCGAACTCCTACGCCGGGGACTTCATCGCAACCAATTCAAGGCGAAGTCAGGAACCACCTTCAAGAGTGTGGGAACGCCCACTCAACCCGTGTTCATCGTCTTCTACAACACCGTGCAGGAGAGCGCCGCCGGAGTCCGCAGCCGCACGGTGCCGGACGATTTCACGGCCATGAGTTTCCGCACCGATTCGATCGGAATGTCCTTCGAATTCACCCGCTTCAGCGCTCTCCACACCCATTCCGAGGAGAAGTTTTTCAATAGCTACGACCTGGACTTCATGCCGGAAGGCGCCTACGTCGGTCCCATGAGCCTCTCGCTCCGCCACTGCGAGGCGTCCGGAGGCGGTTCGACGCGCCTCTTCGAGGGCTACCACTACGTTGGCACCCATGACGGCGGCCAACCGCTGGATACGGACAACGATCAGGCCCCGAATTACCTCGAAGACGCGGACGGCGACGGCGTTCAGGACGCGAACGAAACCTCATTGACCGACGTGGACACCGATTACGACGGGCGTAGTGACTCGGAGGAGGTTGTCGAAGGTACCAACCCATTGAATCCAGGGGATAAGATGCCAACTCGGATTGCCCATCTCCGATTTAATAGTTCGGACCTCAAAGGCGAGGAAGGGCAAATCCCTCTCGCCACCAATGGAGTTCAGTGGGTTTCGAGCTTCGACGGCAGCGCAGTCCAGTTCACGACTGCCGGCGCCGGACTCAGGTACCGGTGCGTGGAAGCGACGGGAAAGGCCAACCTGACCTTGAGCAATGGCAGTGTTCGGCTCCGCTTCAAGCCCAGCTGGACAAGCCCCATCGCGGGAGGAGGTTCCGGTTCCGGCGCATCCGAAGCCTATCTCCTCAACGTCGGCGACAGGCTTGGGAATCCGTCCGCCGGCTACTTTGAGTTCTTCATCACGCAGAATGGAAATGCCTTGTACGCCAGGAGTTCGTCGGGCAGCCAGACGGCACAGTCCTCCAGTCTGGTGCTTACCAACAATCCGTTCCTCAACGGCCAATAGTCCGAGATTCTCATCAATCTCTACGATAGCGGGATCATGATATGGAAGGATGGAGAACTGGAAGTGGGAACCACGAACCACTATGTTCCCACTCCTTCCGCCCGGGTTGCGGGCCTGACCGTGGGAGGCTATCCAAACGATTCGACCGGGGACCGGCTGTGCAAGGGCGCGATTGATGAGATCGAGTGTTTTGCCAGCCGCCTCGGCTCCTTCAGCACCTATGCCGGCGGCAATACGGCCTATGCGGAAGCGTTGGAGAACCCGCCCGCCATCCGTCTACACTGGAGACGCTCTCCGGAGTACGATTTAACAAGGATAGAAAGGCGGCTGAACGGCTCCACCAACGGATGGACGGTGCTCAATAGCGGAAATCCGACAACTTCGCTTCAGTTCACGGACTCCGCCATCGCCCTCGGCTCCATTTATGACTATCGGCTCCTTGAGTTTTCGTCTTTCGATCTACTACAAGCTTCCTGGGGCCATACGGGCTCATCACCAGCACGAATGGCATTATGGCCTGCTCCCATTTGGATCCTGGCGCCCGAACGGTGACTCCGGGCTTACCGATCCCGCCTTTATCCAGTTTGGCGTGCTCCGCGTTATGAGTCAGGCCACCAGTGGGCGGGACATCCTTCAACAGTGCGCCGAACTGCCCGGTCAGGATCCCGCCCGTTCTATATTCTTTGATGCTCTCCATTCCAAACGTCGAAAGGGAATCCTCGCCGAACTCAATGCCGTACTCGTCACTCGCTGTAGTGTTAAACCCATCGCCCCGGGCGCCGATTTCCTGCCGAGGTGGCGCGCGAAATCCATGGGCATGTCTTCGCGCTGACCCACAACTTGTTGGTGCTCCTTCGCGGCAACCTCCATATCTAAGTCGGCCCAGGCACCGTTCCCCCCCTTTGGGCACGCCCTTCGTTGGCTTGGCCGTCACAGCCCGCTGCAGGGATGCTCCGGCCTCGCCGTTTCGGGCGCGTCTAACTCCCCCCGAAGGCCCCCACCCACTTTCAGACAGGCTCCAAGGACAGGAACGAGTGACAGGCTTTGGCCTTGGCCCGTGTACGCCCTTCGGCCATGCTGCCTAGCACCGTGAAACGACCCGCCTCCACCGGTCCTCGCCGCGCCCTGACGCGTACGATTCCCTGGGTGGGTGGGGCGCTTTCCTTCCTGTTCCTGGCCGCCCTGCTGCTGGCGCCACGGTTGGACGCGGCCGAACCGTCGCCCTCCTCGCTGCCGGAGCCGATGCGGTCGTTCGCCACCCAATACTGCCTCGGCTGTCACGACGCCGACGTGCAGAAAGGCGGGTTGAACTTGTTGCCTATCCTCGGGAATGAGATCTCCCGCCATCCGCCAGAATGGGAAAAGGTCGTTCGCAAACTGCGCGCACATCAAATGCCGCCGCGCGGGAAAGAGCAACCAGGCGAGCTGGCCTGCGAGGCGTTTCTCGCGAGTCTGACCTCCGCACTCGATCGCGAAGCAGCCCGGAATCCAAATCCCGGCCGCACCGAAACCTTCCGTCGGCTCACCCGCGCCGAATATCAGAACGCCATCCGCGACTTGCTCGAGCTGGAAATCGACGCGACGGCGTTGTTGCCCAAGGACGAGGCCAGCCATGGTTTTGACAACGTGACGGTCGGCGAACTCTCACCGACGCTCCTGAGTCGGTACCTCACCGCCGCGGAGAAGATCAGCCGGCTCGCCATCGGCTCCCCGCAACGCCAGCCGGGTGGGGACACGTTTCGCGTTCGTCCCGATCTCACCCAGGAGGAACATGTCGATGGCCTTCCGTTGGGAACCCGCGGCGGGATGCAGTTGGATCATACCTTTCCGCGCGACGCCGAGTACGAGATCCAGGTGCGACTCACGCGCGACCGCAACGAGGAGGTCGAAGGTCTGCGGGAATCGCACGAGGTGGTCGTGCTCCTGGATCGCGAGCCGATCCGCCGGTGGACCGTGGCGCCGCCCGCGGGAGATCGGAACTTCGAGAAGGTCGATGCGCACCTGACAGCCCGGGTGCCGGTGAAGGCCGGACCGCATCGGCTCGGCGTGACGTTCCTCAAGAATCCGTCCTCGCTGCTCGAGACCCGGCGCCAGCCTTACCTCGCGCATTACAACATGCACCGCCACCCGCGCCTGACGCCGGCCATCTACCAGGTCTCGGTCAACGGCCCGTACGACGCGACGACCGGAGGAGACACGCCCAGTCGCCGACGGATCTTCGTGGTCCGTCCCTCGAAGCCATCCGAAGAAGATGCCTGCGCCGAGCAGATTCTTTCACGGCTCATGCGTCATGCCCTCCGGCGCCCCATCGACAGCGTCGACCTGGAGAAGCCAATGGCCTTTTATCGTCGGGCGAAGGCCGGGAGCGGTTTCGAGGCGGGAATCGAAGCCGCCTTGAGCGCGGTGCTGGTTCACCCGGAGTTCCTGTTCCGGATCGAAATCGATCCCGCGGACGTTGCACCTGGAACCGTGTATCGCGTCAGCGACCTCGTGCTCGCCTCACGACTCTCGTTCTTTCTTTGGGGCAGCATTCCCGATGAGGAGCTGCTCGCGACCGCCGAGCGCGGAGTTCTGCACCAGCCGCGGGTGCTGGAAGAGCAGGTCCGACGCCTGTTGGCCGACGGACGCGCCGGGAATCTCGCCCGTAATTTCGCCGGGCAGTGGCTGCATCTGCGAAACCTCGAGTCGTTCACTCCCGACCTTCGGCTCTTCCCCGACTTTGACGACAACCTGCGCCAGGCTTTCCGCCGCGAAACCGAGCTGCATTTCGAGAGCGTTCTGCGCGAGGACCGAAGCGTGCTGGACCTGCTTCAGACCGATCGCACCTTCGTGAACGAGCGACTCGCGAAGCACTACGGGATCCCGCACGTCTATGGCAGCCAGTTCCGCCGCGTCACGCTGGCCCCGGACAGCCAGCGCGGGGGGCTGCTCCGGCAAGGCAGTGTGCTCACCGTGACCTCCTATGCCACGCGGACTTCGCCGGTGATTCGCGGGAATTGGATTCTTGGCAATCTCCTGGGCATCCCGCTGCCGCCGCCGCCTCCCAACGTGCCCACTCTGAAGGAGACCACTGTCTTGGACTCGCTGAGCCTCCGTGCGCGGCTCGCCGAACATCGCTCGAACCCAGCTTGCGCCAGCTGCCATGACCTCATGGACCCGGTCGGGTTCGCCCTGGAGAATTTTGATGCCATCGGCCGCTGGCGCGACGCCGAGGACGGCGAGCACGTTGACGTTGCCGGCGGTCTGCCGGACGGCCGCACCTTTTCTGGCGTGTCCGGCCTCGAGGCCGGCCTGCTGGGGCATCCCGACCTGTTTGTTGGCACGCTGACGGAAAAGTTGCTCACCTTCGCCCTCGGCCGCGGCGTGGAACCCGGCGACGCACCCGCCATCCGCCACGTCGTTCGCGAAGTGTCCGCGAAGGACTATCGTTTCTCCGCCATCATCCTGGAAATCGTCCGCAGCCCGCCATTCACCCAGAGGAAGACCCTATGAAATTCATCACGAAAAAGTGCCTGCCACGCCGGACATTCCTGCGCGGCGTGGGAGCGACGCTCGCGTTGCCGCTGCTCGAGGCCATGGTGCCCGCCGCGACGCCTCTCGCACGCACAGCCGCCAACCCGGTCCGGCGACTCGGCTTCGTGTTCATGCCGATGGGCTGCGACCAAAGTCGATGGACTCCTCCGGGCGACACGCTCGACGCGCTTTCACCCATTCTCAGTTCGCTCGCCCCCGTTCGGGAGCACGTCACGGTCCTCACCAATCTCGAGTTGCAGAACGCGTACCCCGGCAGCCATGCCACTTCCAATGCCGCCTTTTTGAGTGCGGCCAAGGCGAAGCTGACCGAAAGCACGGACTACCACCTCGGAACCACGGTCGACCAGATCGCGGCGCAGCACATTGGTCACCAGACCCAGCTGCCTTCGCTGGAGTTGGCGATGGATTTCCTGCAGGTCGTGGGCCAGTGCGACAACGGCTACGCGTGCGTCTATCAGAACAATCTCTCGTGGTCGTCACCCACAACGCCGCTTCCGGCCGAGGCCCATCCGCGCATCGTCTTCGAGAGCCTCTTCGGCGAAGGCGGCAGTCCCGAGGAGCGTCGCGCCACCCTCCGGAAGCGGGCGAGCCTGGTGGACGCCTTCCACGACGATCTGGCCCGACTGCAACGCCGCCTCGGGCCCGGGGATCGCGCCCGTCTCGGCCACTACCTCGATTCCGTCCGCGAAGTCGAACGCCGCATTCAGAGGGCCGAAGCCGACACGAAGGACATCCCGTTGCCGGACCTGGATCGTCCGGTGGGTGTGCCGGCCGCTTACGCGGATCACGCGCGGTTGATGTTCGATTTGCAATGGCTGGCTCTTCAGGGCGATGTCACCCGCGTTGTCACGTTCCAGCTCGCCCGCGAGACGAGCAATCGCACCTATCCGGAGATTGGCGTCCCGGATCCGCACCACCCGCTTTCACATCACGGCAATGACCCCGCCAAGATCGAGCGCATGGCAAAGATCAACCAGTTCCACGTCTCCCTGTTCGCCGAGTTCCTTGGGAAGTTGAAGGCCACGCCGGAAGGGAACGGCACCCTGCTCGACCATTCGCTGTTTCTCTACGGCAGCGGCATCGGGAATCCCAACGTCCACGACCACACCAACCTGCCCATCCTCGTCGCCGGTGGCACGGCGGCCGGCATGAAAGGGGGACGCCACCTTCGCTTCGCGAAACCGACTCCGCTGGCGAACCTCCACCTGACGCTCCTCGACAAGGTAGGTGTCCATCTCGATTCCTTCGCCGACAGCCGGGGCCGGGTGGACGAACTCTTTGAACCGCTCGGGGTATGAGCATGGCCGGGAAGCTTCCAATCTTCGGACCGATTCCAAGGCGCTTGCCTTCCGCGCGCGGTGGGTCGTGGCACCTGGCCGGCGCGGCCTGGCTCTTGGGCTTCCTCTTGATGGTGGAGGGCCGTCGAGTCGTCGCCAGCGATCCCGCGCCCCTGGCCGATGCCGCCGAAAGGTCCGAACACGCGATCGTCCATCGGTTGATGACACAACGCCTCGACGTCAACGCGCCCCAGGCCGATGGCATGACGGCCCTTCACTGGGCCGTTCAACTTGATGACCTCGAAATCGCCAAAGCCCTTGTCCAAGCCAGGGCGAACGTGTCGGCGACAAACCACTTCGGCGTCACCCCGCTTTCGCTGGCCTGTCAGAACGGGCGCACTGCGATGGTCGAGTTGCTCCTGGAACAGGGCGCCGATCCAAACACCACCCTGCGCGGCGGCGAAACCGCGTTGATGACCGCCGCCCGCACCGGACAACCAGGGCCGGTGCGCGCTTTGTTGGAGCATGGTGCCGACATGAACGCCAAGGAACGTCGAGGGCAGACCGCCCTGATGTGGGCGGCCGCGGAGGGACACGCCGAGGTCGTCGAACGGCTGATCCAAGCCGGCGCTGATGTTCAGGCCACGCTGCCGGATTCCGGCTTCACTCCTTGGTTTTTCGCCGTCCGCGAAGGTCACACACAAGTGGTTCGTACTCTGGTTAAGGCAGGCGTGGACGTTCAGGCCGTGATGGAGCCAGGAAGACGCGCCGGCAAAGGCCCGGCCAAAGGCACCAGCGCGTTGATCCTGGCGGTGGAGAACGGCCATTTCGATCTGGCTCTCGCGCTGGTGGAAATGGGCGCCGATCCGAACGACCAGCGGTCCGGCTTTGCCCCGCTCCATGGGATGAGCTGGGTGCGAAGGCCGAATCGAGGCGAGGACGATGGCGCGCCGCCGCCGCAGGGTTCGGGAACGACGGGCAGCCTCCAGTTCATACGGAGATTGGTCGAACGCGGCGCTGACGTGAATGCGCGGCTGACGAACGGCCGGGGCGCGCCGGCGTTATACAACAAACAGGGCGCGACCCCCTTTCTTATGGCCTCTGCCACCGCAGACCTCGCCTCTATGCGGTTGCTGGTCGAACTCGGCGCCGATCCGTCGCTGCCCAACGCCGACCACTGCACACCGCTGATCGCCACGTGCGGAAACGTCGTCGGGTCGGACGCCGCCAACGAGAAAGCCGGAGAGGAAACCGAGGTGCTCGAATCGGCTCGAATGCTTCTGAAACTCGGTGCGGACGTGAATGCCGTCGACGCCCATGGCGAGACCGCCATGCACGCCGCGGCATACAAGAATCTGCCGAAAGTGGTCCAATTCCTGGCCGACCATGGTGCCCGAATCGAGGTTTGGAACCGGAAAAATAGGTACGGTTGGACGCCGTTGATGATCGCCGAGGGGCACCGTCCGGGAAACTTCAAGCCATCCACGGAAACCATTGATGCTCTCCACCAGGTGATGAGGGCCGCAGGTTGGGTCCCGCCGACCGAGCAACCGCCGGTCGCCGCCCGAGCCGGCGATGCGACTCCCGTTGTCGAGCTCGGGAACGGGAAGTCTGTTCCCTGAGGTGACCCGACCTCGACGACCACGGACAAGCCCGGACACCGTTCCCCGCGGCTCTTTCTGAACGTCATGGCCAGGGAATGGACGGCTGGACCATGATGATCCTCAGAGCGCCCGGTTGGCGAAATAGTCGGGATACCGGAAGCAAGGATGTCGGGTGGACCGCGTTCGGAAAAATCGGAATTGCTGGTTAGGATGTCTGGGCCATGCTCATCGGCATGCCTCATGTCATTGTTCGACCGGACGGTTGGTTGCCGGACAAGGCGGTGACCCCTGAAGGGGTTTTTGTGAACCGACGCCGGTTCGTTCAGCAGCTCGGCTTGGCAGGTGCAGGTCTGGTGGGAAGTCGATTCCCCTCGTTGGCCGCCGAAGCGGATCCATACGCGAGGGGCTATCCGCATCCCCGGAGCAAGGACTTCAACCCGACCATGGCGTTGACCGACGAAAAGGTGGCGTCGACGTACAACAACTTCTACGAGTTCACCCTGCGCAAGGACGTGCACCGGCACGTCACGAAGTTCCAGACCGCGCCGTGGAAGATCGAGATTGGCGGATTGGTGGAAAAACCGATGTCGATCGACGCAGCGGAGTTGATGTCGACGATGCCGCTGGAGGAGCGGGTCTACCGGTTCCGATGTGTGGAGGCATGGGCGATGGTGGTGCCCTGGACGGGGTTTTCGTTTTCGAAAGTAGTGGCGCTGGTTCAGCCGAAGGCGGAGGCGAAGTTTGTACGATTCATTACGGCGTCGAAGCCGGACCAGATGCCGGGAATTGGCGAGAACCCGGAGTATCCATGGCCGTACTTCGAGGGATTGCGGATGGATGAAGCGATGCATCCGCTGACGCTGATGGCGACCGGTGTGTACGGAAAACCGTTGGCCAAGCAGTTCGGTGCGCCGGTTCGTTTGGTGGTGCCGTGGAAGTACGGCTACAAGAGCCCGAAGAGCATCGTGAAGATCGAGTTTGTGGCGCAGCAGCCGACGACGTTCTGGGAGACCCTGCAGTCGAGGGAGTATCCGTTCGAAAGCAACGTCGATCCCGGGGTGCCGCACCCGCGTTGGTCGCAGGCGACCGAGCGCATGATCGACACCGGCGATCGGGCGAAGACCAAGAAGTACAACGGCTACGGGGATGCCGTCGGCCGGATGTACGGAGCCTGAACTCTTTCATGCCTGCACCCATCGTCAGCGTGGCTCAGATGCGGGACCGCGAGAGGCGCACTTGGGCAAACGGGGTATCGCCGACGTCGGTGATCGAGCGGGCCGGACAGGCAGTGGCTGCGGTGGCTCGTCGAATGACCGGGGCGGGCGCGCCGATCCTGGTGTTGGCAGGGCGCGGCCACAATGGGGATGATGCCGAAGTGGCGGCGCGCCATTTGGAAGGGAGGGAGGTCGCCTGTCTGCGACTGGGGGACCCCGAGTCCTTCACGCATGCGAGGGCGTGGCTGGGGCGCTTTCGGGGAAGGCACGACGCCCTGATCCTGGACGGACTTTTTGGCATTGGATTAAACCGGCCTCTGGACGGGCCGTGGGCCCAACTGGTGATGGACATCAACCACGCGGGCGTGCCCGTACTGGCGGTGGATGTGCCGTCCGGTCTGGACGCGGACACGGGGCAGCCGATGGGAGAGGTCGTGCAGGCGGCGTGGACGGTGACCTTGGGGGCGGTGAAGCGAGGACTTCTGTCGGACCAATCGGCGCGATACGTGGGGCGGTTGGAACTGGTGTCAGACATTGGTTTGATTCCCGAGGACGCCCCATCGAACGGCGGGTGGATCGTGGCGGAAGATTTTGTGGGCTACCCGCCGCGTCGCCTGGAATCGGCGCACAAAGGGACGTTTGGGCATGTTGCCATCGTAGCCGGCTCGGCCGGCTACCATGGGGCGGCGGTGTTGGCGGCGCGCGGGGCGCTGCGGGCGCGGCCGGGGTTGGTTTCGGTGGTGACGGACGAACGGTGTTACCTGCCGGTGGCGGCATCCTTGCAGTCGCCGATGGTTCGGTCCTGGGCGGGGGAAATCTGGGATGGGGCTGGGATCACCGCAGTGGTGGTGGGTCCGGGGTTGGCGTCGACCTCTCTTTCGCCGGCGTGGCGTGCCGAGATGGCGCGCGTCTGGCGCGAAGCCCGCTGTCCGGTGGTGGTGGATGCGAGCGCGCTGGACTGGTTGCCGGAGGCCGGGACGAGAGCGGGTGAACGGGTGGTGACGCCGCATCCCGGTGAGGCGGCGCGGATGCTCGACGGAGCAGGTCCCGTGGTGTCGGGCGATAAAACCGGGAAGCTCCAGGCGGGCGGCATGTCTGACCCCACGGACCGACGAATCGGCGCCATGAGCGCGGCCGTGGTGCAGAAGGATCGGATGGCGGCGCTTGCCGGCTTGGTCGAACGGTGGCCTGGGATGGAACCTTGGGTCGTGCTGAAAGGACGCCACACCTTGGTGGGTTCCTCCGGAAAAGGGGTTTGGGTGAATTCGTCCGGCAATCCAGGATTAGCTCAAGGCGGCAGCGGGGACGTGCTCGCGGGTTACCTGGGTGGGCTATTGGCGCAACCGGCCTTGGCGGCGGACGCGGGGCGCACCGTTCGGTTTGCCGTTTGGCGGCATGGCGCCGTGGCGGATGCCCTCGAGGCGACGGGCGAGGCGTGGACCAGCGAGGATCTTGCAGGGGCGATGGGACGGGTGGTCTAGGAATCCGTGATCGGCACGAGATCGCGGGTCGTGAAGAAATAGAGCCATCGCTGGGTGACGGGTCGTCGGTAGATCTCGGTCAAAGCATGGGCGTAGATGCGAAGTTGAGGGCCATATTCCGCGGCCCGTTCGAGAACCGTTTCGGGTGAAACGCGATCCGTCTTGAAGTCCACGATCCAAATCTCTTCAGGAAGGATCAGCGCGAGGTCGATGACTCCCTGGACTACTTGGTAATCGTCTGGAGCGAATCCGGACGGGGATTGGGAACTTCCGAGTCGTCGGGCCTCGGCAATGCGAAGGCGGGTGGTAAACGGAAGTTCTCGTTCCACGAATTCGGTCTGCGTACGCAGGACGTCAGCGAGCGACGATGACCAAAAACCGTTTAGGCCCTCGACATCCAGGGATTCAGCGTCTTCACGGGTCAACCAGCCGAGAGATTCGAGGCGGAGGATTTCGGCGTGGAGTTCCTCGCGGGTCCGGGTGCGCGCGAGGTCCACGCGCTCGTTGAAAAGGTGATGAGTAAGGCCTCGATCGATGGCGGATTGCCGGGAGCGATCCGGAACCTCGATCGAGCCTGCCTTGGTGGAGTGCGAAGCGGTGGGCTGTGGCGATGACGGGGCGGTTTCGTCGTCGGTCAGCCACTGTTGGCGCAGCGCCGTGACGGCGGCTTTGGCAGGTTCCCGGGTGGCAGCGATCCATGGATAAAGCCAATTGAGGCGGCGACCGGCTTGGACGACGGGAGAGAGCGTTTCCGCGGTGCCGGAACTCAAGTCGAAGGTGAGCTGTGCGGAAGGGGAAGCCGCAAGCCGGGAGGTCTCGGATGTCTGAGAGGGAATCGGCGAGACGGACGGGGATGCTACCGCTGACGGACGGGCATCGGTGGGGACGGCGCGCCAGAGGTGCCAGTGAAGGCATTCGGAGGTGCCGGACTCGCGGGAAAAGAGGTCAGGGGCCCCGGTCATGGAGGGCAGGAGTGGACCGATCCAGTCGACGGGAGACTGGGCTTCGAGCAGGGCGCGGAAGGTGAGGGTTCCCTGGTGGCCGGCCCATGTGTCGAGGCGAGATTCCCGGCAGGCGCCCACCAGGAGGAGGCGTTCGGCCGCGCGGGTGCACGCGACGTAGAGCAGTCGGGTTTGTTCGCCGATGAGATCGCGGCGTTGTCGATGGCCCGCCAGCCAGCGCGGCAGGCTATGATAGCGGCGTTGGTGTGGGTGGGTGGGCACCACGGGAGGGCAGATGCCGTACTCGGAGTCGAGCAGCCAGTCGCCCTTGAGATCCTCGTCGTTGAAGCGGCGTCCCAGTCCGGCCGCCACGACCACCGGAAACTCGAGTCCCTTGCTTTGATGCATGCTCAGGAGGCGCACGCTGTCGCCGGAAGCAACGGGGGCGGTGTCCATGCGATCGGCGGCATCGGCCTGCGCTTCGAGGAACTGAATGAATCGGAAGAGTCCGTGGCGCTGGAAGTCGTCGAACTGCCGGGAGAGTCCGAGGAGTCGGTGGAGGTTGGCTCGTTTGGCTTCGGCACGTTCCTGGCTGAGCAGCCAGGCTTCGTAGCCGGTTTCAGCCAGGACGGTTTCGAGGCAGGCGGCGAGGGAACCCTGGGTCGCGATGCGCCGCCAACGGGAGTGGGCTTCGAGGAAAGCGGTGGCTTTGGCACGGGCCGTGACGAACACGGAACGGAGTTGGGGATTGGCGGGAGGGGCGACGGATGCCGCGTCGGTGGCGGATGAACCGACGGGATCGTGACCGCCAGGTGAGAAATCGGCGGGTACCGATGGGGCGTTGGCGGGAGCGGGGTTTGGGATGGCACCGAGAGCCAGCAACGCGGGCCAGAGGGGCAGGGTGGGGCTGGTGATGCGGAGGATCGCCAGTTCGTCGACGGTCATGCCGACCAACGGCGACCGCAGGACGGCGAGGAGCGGGAGGTCCTGTCGGGGATTGTCGAGAAGCCGGACCAGATGGATCAGGTCGGAGACCTCGAGAGCTTCGAAGAAGCCACCGCGTCGGGCGTCGAGGGGGACTCCTTCGGCGGCGAAGGCGCGGGCCCACCGTTCGGAGATGGACCGCGGTGCGGGGTGGAGAACCACCATGTCACGCCAGCGCACCGGCCGCGGGGCTCGAAGACTGGAATCCCAGATGGTGCAGGCCTCGTCATGGAGCGTGCGGAGGCGGCGGGCGGCGATTCGCGCTTGGGTTTCCTCGACGTCAAGGTCGGCGGTATCTCCTCCCGGATCGGGGGTATCCTCGCCGACGGGAAGCTCCGCACTGGAACCGGGACTGGAAGGCGTCAGCCCCAGGTCGGTGGCGGTAGCGACCTCAGTCAGGAGCAGATGGAACTCGATGCGGCCTTCAGGTTGGTTCTGAAAGTAGGGGCGCGCTCCGGGAGCGCCAAGCTGAAGCTCGGCTTCGGCGTCGTAGGCGACTCCGCCCACTTCGGGTCGCATGATCGGGCGGAAGAGTGCGTTGACGAAGCGGAGGACGGCTTGATGGCTGCGGAAGTTTTCGGTGAGGGGGGCGACGGTATGATGTTCGCCGGATCGCCATTGTCGCGCGTAGCTCTGGAAGATCCGTGGATCGGCGCGGCGGAAGCGGTAGATGGACTGTTTGATATCGCCGACGAGGAAACGATTGGCGTCCGTACCGGTGCGGCTGAGGCATTGGAGGATGCGATCCTGAGCGCCGTTGATGTCCTGGTATTCGTCGACGCAGACGAGATCGAAAACCGCCTGCCACTGCTGGGCGAGTCGGGTGGGTTGTTGACCGGCGGGGTTCCAGAGGAGTTGCAGGGCGAGTTGTTCGAGGTCGGAAAAATCGACGACCGCGGCGGAGCGGCGGGCTTCGGTGAACGTGCGCTCGAATTCGCGGACCAGTTCGAGCAGAGCCACGACGTCGTGACGGCACCGATTCCAGTCTTGGTGGAGGGCGTCCCTTGGTTCTTGGTCAAGGACGGGAGAGAGCAGTTCGTGCAGGGTCCTGGCCTCGTCAAGCAGCTTCTTCAGGGGCTTCAGCCAGCCGGCGGCTTTGCGTTTCTCAAAGCGGGTCTTGTCACCGGCTTCGACGAGGCGCGAGAGCTGGACTACCCCATCGGCGATGTCGGGAGGGCTCGTGGCTGACCCGGTCGAGAGTGGGGTGAGTCGGGCGAGAGAATCCGCGCACGTCCGGGCGGGGAGGTTGTCCGGGTCCAGGAAGGTGCAGTCGCGGGCGTAATCCAGCCAACCGGAAGCCCACAAGGCGATGCCGGGACCTGCTTGGGCGAGCCAGAGGTGGGGTTGGTCGCTTTGGTAGGCGGCGAGTTGGGCGTCGATCCACGGGTGGGGCTCGGGCAAGGAGCGGGCGTAGTCGTGGACCTCGAGAATTCGTGCGTGGAGGTCGTCGAGGTTGTTGCGGGCGTGTCGGACGAGGAAGGGGCGAATCCGAGGGGAACGGGAGGCGGAATCTTCGAGATGTTGGCGAAGGAGATCGCGAAGGACGGCGTTGCGTTGGACGCGGTTCTGGACTTCGTCCTGGACGGCGAACTGGGGATCGAGTTCGAGGTCGTGAAAGTGTTCGCGCACGAGGCGGAGGCAGAAAGCGTGCAGGGTGGAGACGAAGGCGGTGTCGAGCAGGGCGCGTTGTTCAGCGATCCATCTGTTGTCGGGATCGGCCTGAAGCCGGGCGTCGAGGGCGAGTCCGAGCCGGTGTCGCATTTCGGCGGCGGCGGCTTCGTTGAACGTGACGACGAGCATCCGGTCGATGGGAATCGGTGGCGACGTATCCAGGGCGCGATCGAGGATGCGGATGACGAGGGTGCTCGTTTTGCCGGCGCCGGCGCCGGCCATGACCAGGACGTTGCCATGGGCATGGATGGCGAGACTTTGTTGCGGGGTGGGAGCGTTCACGCGGATGAAGCGGCGGCGTGAAAGTCGGGAATCGGAGGAAGGGACGCCAGAAAAGAAAAAGCGCAGATGGCGTGAGCCGGCTGCGCTGGTGAAAATTCGGTGATTTACGAATTAGCGACGGATGATGGGAGCCGAGGTGCGTTCGCGAATCCAGGTGTAATCCACGCTGCCGGGAACCGGCCGGCGGGAGACGTTGGTGGTGACCTTCGTGCGGCCGTCCTTCCACTTTCTGATTTCCGAGTGGCCGTCGGCGAAGGAGAAGCCACAAGCCAAGTTGTGATACGTGCCCGGCCAGTCGATCCACTCGGGGTTGTTCATGCCGACGGCGAAGCCTGCGTCATTCAAGCTCCTGGCTTCTTCGTCGATCAACACCCAGGTCATGGACGGGCCGGGATCGGTGAAGTCGGTCTCACGGCCATAGGTCCGGTATGTTCTGCCAAAGGTGTGACCGGGTCCGTTGTCGAGCCATGGGCCATTGACGGGTACCTTCCCTCGGTTTTGGTAGGGGTTCGTGCCGACGGCCTGGCTCATGGCGACGGTGCGGGCGGCGGGCACCCTCATGCGGGCGGTGCGTTTAGCGGCGTCGGGGCCCTGATAGATGCCTATGCGCATGTCCGCCGGGCACTTGTAGAGTTCCACGGACCCACCGATGTAGCTGGCCAACATGTTGTTGGTGGGGTTGCGGAAGATGTCGGCGTTAAACTCCTGCGCTCCACCGGGTCCCGCCTGGCCGGGGCACCAGTTAAAGCCGGGCGTGGTGTTGCCGTCGTCGGGGTTCGGCGGCAGCCAATCATCGTTGTCACCGGAGTACAGATGAATGGCCAACATCAGTTGTTTCCCGTTGTTCAAGCATTTGATGCCGTGCGCCTTTTGTTTGGCTTTGGCCAAGGCGGGAAGCAGCATGCTGGCGAGAATCGCAATGATGGCGATCACGACCAGCAGCTCGATCAGAGTGAAGCCGCGCTGGAGGCGGTCGGTCGAGAGATGGCGTTTCATTTTTGGGTCTTCGGGGCTGGGGTGAAGGTTAGCGAACCTCGGTTACTGACGTCAAACTAGCATCGTATTCACCGAAGCGCGAAGTGTGTTTTCTTGAGCACATCAGGTGTCATACTGACGTTGATGCTTATTATGTAACGCCATTGATATTAAATGTTTATGATTTTTTTTGCGTGAATTGACTTCAGCTCTATAAAAGGAACTCACGCCAAAACGCAACGAGGCCAGGCAGGGCGATGGAGGTGGGTGTGGGGCGGCTGAAACCGTGAACCGCGCGATGAGCTTTGGTTTGGCAGTCGCCCACACTGGCCTTCCTTGATTCCCGTCCCGCGGAGTCCATTCCAGCGTCTTCGCGCGCGTGCCGGTCGTCCGCGTTTGAGACGGCGACGACTCAGCCGAAGCGGGCGGCGATACGACCCCAGAAGATGCCGGCGATCAGTCCGAAACCGTGGGCGGCATTGGCGACGGGGACACCCAAGGCTCCGGAGAGGCAGATCAAAAACCAAACCAGCATCATCACCACCGATTGGGGGTGGACGCCGATCCCCACATCCGGACGGTACCGGCCCATCATCCATGCATAGCCGAGCAGGCCATAGATGACGCCGGACATGCCGCCGAAACGGGGTCCCGCGGCGAGGTATTGGCCGAAGTTCGAAATCAGGGCGAGACCGACGATCAGGCCGACCAGGCGATTCGCGCCGCCGCGACGTTCGATCAGGTTTCCGAGATCCCAGAAAGCCCAGAGATTGAATAGAATATGCGGCCAGCCGAAGTGGAGAATGGCCGGGCTTAGGAGGCGCCAGACTTGTCCGGCTCGGACCTCTGGAACGAACAGCACCGCGGGGGCGCCCAGGCGGTAGGGCAACTCGGAAATCTGAAGCCAACGGACTAAGTCGGGGCGTGTGCCCAGACTGGTGATCACGGCGACCACGGCGCAGACGAGAACGACAATCAGAGTGACCCAGGGCAGGGAATCGGGAAGGGCCCGGGGATCGAAGGACGGCGCGGGGCGTGGGCGGCGGGTGGGGGTTGTCCTCCCGGGTGGGGGTGGCGATGCGGCCACGGATGAGCCCGTGGAGGCGGAAGGGGAAAGGACGGGGGGGAGCCTGAAGGTGGGATGGTTGGGATCGGATTGGAAAGCGCTGAGCAGTTGGCGGGCTCGATCGGTATCGTCTTCAGCGATGATCCAGACGGACCAGCGCCGGTCTTCGTCGGCTTCGACGAGATTTTGGATGCCTTGGGCACGGAGCAACAACCCGAGTTGTTCCGCGAGGGATTGGTTTTCCAAATGGCCGATGAATCGCATGCGTGCCCAGCGTTTGAATGCTGGCACGCCAACGTAGCGGGATTGTGTTCATTGGAACAGAAGAACGGAGAGAAAGGCGGGGAGCCTTGGTCCACGCCCGTAGTCTCCGCTTGGCTTGCCGAGGTTCCGGTGGCTAGTCTCAGGAGTCCTTGGACGGCGCTTTCTTGGCTGCTGCAACTGAATGGGATGCGGCGCGTGGGCGTCCAGAGGATAGCAAGTGCAGGTATGACCAACCGCGGCGGATTTTTGAAGTTCCTGATGGTGCTGGCGCTTGCCGTCGGATTGGCATCGTGCCAGAGCTCGGCGGTGCGGCGGACCTCCCGACCCGGGGAAAAGGGCCAGGTCCCGGCCGAATCCGAATCCCGAGCGGGCGAGGGGGCGAAAAAATCCGCAAAAACTGAGAGAGCATTGGTTGAGACTGGGGCGGAGGGGGACGCGGCTGTGGAGACCCCGGACAAGGCTGGGACGACAGGGGAGGGTGGCAGTCCGGCCCCGAACGAAAAGCCGATCAAGAAGCCCAAGGTGCGCTTTGATTCCGTTCACGATCAGGAGATCAAAGAGATCTTTAAGAAAGCGGAGCAGAGCAACTGGGAGGATGCTGAGGGGATGGCCAGTGAATTGGCCGAGGGAAATCCCGGGGATTTGACTGTGGAGCGGATTTACAAGTGGGTGTTGCAGCAGCGGCGCCTGCGTCGGGACCAGGACGTGGAAGACAAGATTCGGGAGATCGACGCGAAGAATTCGGTGTTCAACCCGACGATTCCGAAGCTGTTGACCGATAAGAAGGACCGGGGATTGCCGCCACGGAAGGATATTCGGGACACGGTCGAGCAGATCGAAAACACCCCGTACATTCCGGAGAACTACGGGAAGACCATCATTCGGAAGGGGCCGATGTTCGACATCGAATCGGCACGGGGTCGGATGGCGAATCTCTTGGAGAAGGAGGTTTCGGTCCATCTCGAGGATGCCCCGTTGGAGACGATCATTTTCACGGTGGGACAGGCCGAAGGGATCAATTTCGTGGCGGACAAGAACCTGGCGGCATTCAAGCAGAAGCTGAGCGTGAACCTGGAGAGGGTTAAGCTCGACGAGTTCCTTCGGTATGTGTCCCGCAACATGGACATCCAGTTCCAGATCGGGTTGGACCTGATCTGGATCGTCGACGGCAAGGATCCGAAGAAAGTCCAAGAAGAGACGCGATTCTACCGCCTTCGGCACGGCTTCATTCTTCCGGCGGAGTTTGGGGCTGCGAAAACCGTTCAGACGAAGGCGATGAATCCTCAGGGGCAGGTGACGACGATCACCGAGACCAAGGAGATCGAGAACTTCGTGAGGGACGGCGCGCCGGTCAAAACGGCGATCGAGCAGGCCATCGTGGATTTCTTCAAGGGGACCAAGTACCAGATCGATTTCGAGCGGAACATGATCGTGGCGTCGGGAACTGCGGAGCAACTGCAGGTGATGGACAAGATTGTCGAGGAATTCGACAAGCCGGTGCAGCAAGTGCTGATCGAGGCGCGCTTCATCACGATCACCGAGGCGACCTTCCTTCAACTGGGCGTGCAGTGGGAGTCGAGTCGGGGTGCGCGGGTATCGGGAAGCCCGATCGATTTCACCGGATTCGGCTTCAACGTGGGCAGTGGCATCCAGGAGGTCTTCACCAACGTTCTCGATCGCACGACCCTGAGTGCGACCTTGAATGCGTTAGAGCAGAGCGGTGAAAGCCAGACCTTGAGTGCTCCGCGCTTGGTGTTGGTGAACAACCGGCCCGCGACCATCGAGGACGGCAAGGTCCAGTACTATTACGAAGAGTACCAGGTGAAGGTTCAGGTGTTGGAACGGCGCTCTTCCTCGGCGCTCGTGCCGCAGGGCAAGCCCAGCAAGCTGACCTCCGGGGTGAGCCTGGACGTCATTGCCAGCATCGGCGGCGACGGGCAGACGATTCTGTTGGCGTTGAATCCGCGGGTGAACAGCGAGGTGCGGTTGGCGACATTCGCGACGATCACCGACGTGGACGAGGCGGGACGACTGGTCAGCACGTTCGACATCAAGCTGCCGGAGTACCGGACACAGGAGATTGCGACCCGCGTGAGCGTACGTTCAGGTGAGACCGTGGTGATGGGCGGGGTCCTGACCCGGGAACAGACGACCTTCGTGGAATCGGTGCCGATTCTGGGCAGTCTCCCGATCATCGGGGCGGCCTTTCGCAACCGGACTGAGGTGGATCGTCCGCGTTACCTGCTGATCTTCGTCACGGCGACGATCATCTCCGACACCGGCGAATTCATTCGTTACATCTCGCCAGAGGAGGAGAAATAGCCGCCGTGGCCGTGGTGCACCCACCAGCAAGCCTGGCGCACATCGCGAATCTGGCGAACCTGATCAGTCTGCCGGCTCGACATTTCGCGGTCATCGACGCCGGGAGTCGGCGGGTTCAAGTGATGTCGGCGAGTGTCGCGCGGGGGCGTCCGCGGCTCCGGAGCGTGCGGGTGGTGGACGCGCACGAAGAGGGGTTCTCGTCGACGGAGGAGCTGAGGGAGGATGCCCGGCAGTGGATGCGGGATGTTGCGCCGGAGGCGGTGATCCTGGTGTTGCCGCAGTCGGTGATGCTGCGACACGTGATGGAAGTCCCTCCGGGCGATGCTTCTCAGACGCGGGCGCTGGTGGAACGGGAGGCGAGCCGGATCGGGGGCTTGAGCGAGAGTCAATGGGCGTTTGATTCCGTGCGCTTGCGCGCGTTTGCGGGGATGTCAAATCCTGTGGCCGCGGTCTTTTGTCGGCAAACGGATTTGCAGGAACTGCTGGAGGGCTTCGTCGATGACGTCCGCGCGATTTTCGATGTGCGTCCTGCGGGGGATGCCCTGGCGGCGGCATTTCGGGCGGTTCGGCCGGACGTGACCGAGGGGATTCTGGTGGATTTGGGGGCATTGCACACGGGAGTGACGATTGTGTTGGGAGGGCAGCCGGTGTTTTCGGCGTCGTATCCATCCGGTTCGCATGCCTTCACGGAGGCACTGGCGGCGGATCGCGGGTGCAGTCCGGAGGCGGCGGAAGTTTTGAAGCGCACCGAGCCGCCGGCTCTGACGCTGAGCGACGCGCCGCACATGCGTGCGTCGGTGGTGGGATGGCTGGCGGAATTGGAGCGGACCGTCGGGGAGTGGCGGGACGACCACCGTGAATTCGCGGTGGCGGCGGGCCACTGGCCCGTGGTGTTGGCTGGGGGTGGAGCGTTGCAGCCGGGGTTGGCGTCCGAATTGGGCAAGCTGGCGGTCCGGCCCATCGAGGCGTGGCCCGAGACGGGCGAGGGCGCGGTGAAGGCGGATCAGGCTACCGCGTGGGGTGCGTTGTTGCTGTCGCTGGGGTTGTCCTCGCCATCGCCATCCCTGCTTCCGGCGGAACTGCGTGGATTTTGGACCCAGCAGCGCCTCTGGCGGGGGTTGCTGACTTTCAACCTGGTGCTGGCTGTAATCCTGGCGGTGGCGGTGGCGTTTGGGATGCGGGAGCAGACGCGCCTGCTGGCCGAGAAGCAGACCTGGAAAGCCGCCGCCTCGGGGGCATTGCAGCACGCGCGGAGCATTCGTGGGGTGGCGGAAATTTACAACGCCCGATTGGAGGCGATCCGGCCCGTGCTCGAGCGACAGCGGCAGACGGTGGAGACCTTGCAGGTCTTGGGTGTCCTTCAGCAGCAACGGACCCATGCCAACTACTGGTACGTGCTCTTGGCGGACGGCGCGAGCTACTCGGCAGGCAGCAACGATGTGGCCGGTCTGCCCGCTCCGACGAAGCCCGCAGAGGCGCGATCCCCAACGTCAGGAACCGGAGGCGCCACCAACCAGCCGGCTTCGTCTCGCGCCTTCGTGGCGGAGGTCTGCCTGGTTCCTCAAGGCGAGGACATGCGGCGTACCTTGAGCGAATTGGTGGTCGATCTGAAGCGCTATCCCCTGTTCCGCAATGTGGATGTCCTGCCGGCGGAACGCCGCCGTTCGTGGGTGTCGACGAACCTGATTTTCCAGGAACGCCATTTCGCGCTGGAGTTGAACGTGTCGGAGGCGGAACTGCTGCCATCCGTTGCGCTGCCGAGGACGGTACCGACCAACCGTGAACCGGCGAGGGGACTTCGGATGCCGGTCCGGTTCGGTACGGCCAACTCGACAAACTCAGGAAGGTTGGCCCGCCCGCGATGAATCTGCGACTGGCGACACTTCAGCGTTTGGCGATCGTGGCGGTGGTGAGCCTTGCGGTGGCGTATCTGGGTCTGCTGCGTCCCTTGGCTCGGCGCGTGGTGGAGGAAGACGGTCCAATCGCCAGCCTCATGGAGCAGCTGGGAAAAGCGACGGCGGAGGCAGGGCTGCCACCTGGGATTGGATTTGGGGCGTTGAGCAACCGGCTCCAGGCATTGAGATTTTCGTCGGAGGATTTTTCGGTGGCGATCCGTGAGTTCCTGCCTCGGTTGGAGCAGCCGCCGGAGATCAAGGCGCGGCTTGAGGAGCCGTTTCAATTGGTGGAATTCCTGAACGACTCCCAACGGCGGGTGGAGGAATTGCAGGCTATGGCGCAGACGGGAAAGGTGGCGTTGACGCCGGGTTTGGCGCGCGGGTTTCCGAGCTACAAGGCGGAACTGGCGAGTCCGGAGCTGTTGTGGGTGCAACTGGCGATGGTGAACCGGGCGGTGCGCACGGCGATCCGGGTGGGGGTCCGGGAGGTTCGGGAAGTTTCGGTGGAGCCACTGCCCATCCAGGAGACGGCGGATTTCGGCCCGGACATTCCGCCTCAGATGCAAGGGCCGGGGCGGTCCACGAACCGTTGGGCGACGCTCCGATTGCACCTGACCGCGGTGGGGCCGGTCGATGCGTTGGGTCGCCTGATGTTGGCGCTCTCGTTGACACCGGAAGAATTGAAGCCTTTGGGCCTGCCCGAGGATCTGGGTGGACGTCCGGCATTGTTCATTGATCAGGTCCTGATGCGGCGCAACGAACTGCAACCGGCGGAACAGGTGCAGCTGGAACTGGTGGTGAGCGCGGTGGTGCTGGAGGAGGAGTTGTAGCCATGCGACACCGCGTGCTCTTGCTGAATTGGATGATGATCCCGACCGCGGTCGGGACCCTGGCGCTGCTCGTGTTGACCCTGGCGGGTTGGCCCCGGGGGAACCAGAATTCCGGAGGCGGGATGACGGACACGGATGCTGCAGGCGCGCATCCTGCATCCCGGCAGGCGCGCCAGTTTTTCGGGTGGGCTTCGACCGCTTCATGGCGGCCTTTGACGAATTCCGCCAATCCCTTTTTCACACTGGCGATTCAGCCAACTCCGCCGCCAACTCCGCCGCCACCGCCGCCGGCGACACGCAAAGTGGACGTGACGTACCGCGGGTTTTTCGAGACGTCGGCGCGCGTGCGACGAGCGTTGATCCAGGTGGCGGACAAGGAGGTCATTGCCGGCAAGGGGGACAAGATCCTGGTGGACTATGGAGTGGTGGAGATCGAACTCCGGCATCTGGGGCTGACCAACGGGACGGGCGGGGCGGTGAAGCTGGACTTCAGCAAGGTGATTTCGATCGAGGTTCCGGCTAAATAAATGAACGCAGAGACACCCACGTCGCGCCGTGACATCGGCGAGCTTCTCATGGAGCGCGGGCGGATCACCGATCGTCAGTTGGATTTGGCGCGACATCGGCAGAAGCGCCTGAACGCGCCGTTGCACCGGGTCCTGGTGGATCTGGGGTACGTGACCGAAGAGGAGGCCTGGCGAACGCTGGCCGCGAGTTATGGACTGGAGTTCGTGGATCTTTCGGACCGCGCCTTCACCCGAGAGGAACTGGAGTCGGTGCCGCTGAAGGTGATCCTCCATTTCCACACCCTGCCGGTGGGCTTGGAGGGCGATGCTGTGGTGCTGGCGTTCAGCGAGCCGCCAAGACAGGGGGATCTTGCGAACCTTCGGATGCTCTTGAACCGGCGGCTGAAGGTGGTTCTGACCACGCCAGCGGCGATCCAGGCGGTGGTGAAGGAGCGGTTCGGGCTCGGGGCGGAGACGGTCGAACGTTTGCGAGATGAGCGGGGACCCGGCGACGCGAGTCCGGATGAAGTTTTTGATGTGCCGACAGGACCGCAGAAAGCGGCGGTGGAGGCGACGATCGCGGACTTCGTGGATCAGGTGGTGGCGGATGCGATCCGTCAGCGGGCGACGGACATTCACCTGGAGCCGTACTATTCGGCGATCCGCCTGCGTTACCGGATCGATGGGGTGTTGCAGCCGGTTCCGGTTCCGCCCGGGTTGCGGGAGTTGCACGCGGCGATTGTTTCCCGGCTGAAAATCATGGCCGGGATGAACATCGCCGAGCGTCGGATGCCCCAGGACGGGCGGATCTCGCTCAAGACAGAGACTGAGGAATATGACATCCGGGTGTCGGTGATTCCGACGAAGCACGGGGAGGGGGTCTGTCTGCGGGTGTTGGGCCGTCACAACCTGCTTCTCGATCTTCCGCAGTTGGGGATGGAAGCCGAGCAGGAGCAGATCATGCGGGAATTGGTGCAGTTGCCCCAGGGTTTGGTGTTGCTCACGGGACCCACGGGCAGCGGGAAGACGACGACGCTGTATGCTGCGCTTGCCCAGGCCAACGACGAAGGTCGCAAGATCATCACGATCGAGGACCCCGTGGAGTATCAGCTTGAGGGGGTCGCGCAGATCCAGGTACGCGACGACATCGGGCTGACCTTTTCCGGCGGATTGCGTTCGGTCCTGCGACATGATCCCGACGTGGTGTTGATTGGTGAGATTCGGGATGGGGAGACGGCGGAGATTGCGGTGCGGGCGGCTTTGACGGGCCATCTGGTGCTGTCGACCCTGCACACGAACGACAGTGTGAGCTGCGTGGCGCGGTTAATGGAGATGCGGGTGGAACCCTTCCTGGTGGCGTCGTCGCTGGTCTGCAGCATCGCGCAGCGGTTGGCTCAGCGGCTTTGCCGGTTGTGCGTGGTGCCCGATGAGAACATTGCTGACACGGTCCGGGTGGAGATGGCGGCGGCGCTGCAGATTCCTTCTGGCGAGATTCGGGCTTTCCGTGGCGCGGGCTGTCCGGAATGTGGTGGGCGGGGGTACCGGGGTCGCGTGGCCATCTACGAATTCTTCAATGTTTCGGACAATATCGCGGACCTGATTGCCCCGGGTGTGAAGACCGGGCAATTGCGGCGGGCCGCGAAACTGGAGGGTTGGCGGTCCTTGCGGGACATTGGGTGGAGCAAGGTTCAGCACGGGGTGATTGGTATTTCCGAGCAGCGGCGGTTGACCCATCGGCTCTTTCTGGGGGGTGACCGAGGGGTAGTAGCCGGGGCGGCGGCGATGTGACAGCGAACTTGCCGTTGCAGCGAAATCCGCCAAGTGTGGCCGACGCTTTTCCAAGAAACTATGGGGAACGACGCTGCACTTCGATCGACAGGATGGATTCAGACCGTGGTTGTGGGGCGCAAGCCGGGCTGGACGTTGGCCCGGATTGTGATCCTGGTAATCACCGTCTTCCTGCTGCTCAAGTACGTGATCTTGGTTCGCAAGATCGAGAGCACAAGCATGCTGCCGACGTTTCGGGAAGGTTCCATCCACCTGATCTACCGGCGGGCTTACGGAAGTTCGGGGGGCCCAGGCCGTGGGGATGTGGTGGGCATCCGGACGAGTGGCGAGACGGTGATGTACATCAAACGGATCGTCGGCTTGCCAGGTGAACGCTTCGAGATCCGAAACGGCGAAGTTCGGATCAACGACCAACCGCTTGATGAGCCTTATGTCCGCCCGGGCCGTCGCGCATGGAATCGGGCGGCGCAGATTTTGGGACCGGACGAGTTCTTCATCGTCGGAGATAACCGTTCCATGCCGCAGGAGCAGCACGAGTTCGGAGTGGTCGCGCGCCGGCGCATCGTGGGAAAGGTGGTTTGGTGATCCTGTGAAACGTCGTTTCTTCTTGCTGGCGGGCGGCGCTGTGGTTTTGGCCGCCGGATGGGGGGTCCTGGCGTGGGGAGATCCGCGGAACCGGGAAATGCGCCGGGTGGAAAAGCGCTTGCTGGCATTGGCCGAGGCGGTCTCGTTCAGCGAGAAGGATTCGATGTTCCTGCGTCTCGGGTATCCCGAGAAGGTTAGAGGATTTTTTGGGCCGACGACCGAGTTGGACATCACAGTCGGTTCCCGGGAGGCGCATGCGACCCTGGTGAATTCGGAGCTGAAGGAACGGGTGGGCCTGATGCGGGCGACGGCGAAGGGGTTGAGCGTTCAGTTTCTGGATGTGGCTGTGACGATGAACGAGGCTCTGAACGAGGCGACGGCCCACCTGACTTCCAAGATCTACTTCACCGGCGAACCCGATTATTTGGTTCAGGAATTCCGGGTTCAGCTTGGAAAGCAGGCTGAGCAGGGGTGGCGAGTCAGCCGGATCGGGACGGTTCGAACCATGGAATAGGGGGATTCTCTAGGGATAGGAATGCGGCGAGGTGCGATGTTGAAGTGCCGCTATTGAAACTTCGTATTGACAAATAGGTGAAGCAGCGTAGGAAAGGTCTGTCCGAGCGATGGAACGTTCTTCCGCGGGGTTCCCCACCCCCACCTCCTTGGCGTCTGTCGCTCGGACTGCCCCTTTCTCGAACTCCCTGGCTCCCTGACCCTTCACTTCTTCCCGAGCGCTGGCCTAGAGGTCTGCATCATCGCGGTGGGGCCTAAGGCTAGATGCAGTTGGTCGTTTTCGCTAATCGACCTCGCCGAGAATCCGGCATCCCGCAGCGACTGGGCAAAATCGGAAGCGAATCCGTGAAGAGTTAGAACTTCCTTGGGTTGGACCTGGCGGGCGAATTCCAGGAGATCCGGAAAGTCGGCATGATCGCTCAGCGGGAAGGCGGCATCGGCTTGGTATCGGAACCGGCAGGACGGATTGATGGCCCAGCCTGTCAGAACCGCTCGCCTCAACGTTCCGGCGTCGGCCAGGAATTTCGTGGCCTGAGTTCCGGGAGGGCAGATGACCACTTTTCCGCGGGCTGAGACGTCTCGGGACAGTTCGACGTAGGGGGCGAATTTTTGGCCGAACTCTTCGTAAATACGGGTGAGTTTCGTGATCTGGGGATGAATGCTGAAGTTCAAACCCGAATCGGCCAATCCAGCCAGCACCTCCTGGCTTTTTCCGAGGGAGTATCCCAGGAGGACGGGGGTTTCCTGCCGATCGAGGGCTTCCCGACAAAACCGATGGATCTCGGCCAAGACGGAGGCAACCGGTGGAAAGACGTAGGCGGGCCGACCGAAGGTGGTCTCCATGATCAGAACGTCGGCCCTGGCAGGTTGGCAGGGCTCCGACGCCGGCCCGGGACGCAGCTTGAAATCGCCGGTGTAGAGCAGGGATTGGCCTTCGACCTGAATGAGGGCCATGGCGCTACCGAGAACGTGTCCGGCGGGGAGCAGCGTGATGGTCCAGCGGTGCGTACCGCTTTCGAACGTCCGGACTTCGTGCCAGTCGAGCTGATGTTCGATCCGTTTTCCGGGTATCCGGCTTCGCATGAGACGGGCGGTGGCCGGACTGAGGATGGTCTCGCGGTGGGCGGCGATGTGGTCCGAATGGGCATGGCTGACGAATACCCGTTCGGGACCCTTGCGAGGCTTCGAGGCATCGAGCCAGAGGTCCAGTGCTGGCAGGAAGACTCCGCCGCGATCGTAGGTGCAGTGCAAGGGCGACATGCCGGCCCGATTGGTACCGCGTCTCGAGGGTCGAACAAAGCCTAAGGGGGTGTGGGATGCTGAGAGGTTTGACACGTGGAGGTCGGGTGGGCAGGTCTGGGGGAGGAATTGTTTCCCGTTTTGCAAAAAACGTAGCCACACCCGCCGGTAGGCCTTCGGTTGGAGCTTGTATGACTTCGTTACCTCTCCTGGGTGGCGGGCCGATGGGTGAAGGGGTACCAAGGCAGTGCCACTGGGTGGGCTCGACTTGGGGGTGATCCCGGGCCAGGGTTTCGGCGTGGGCATCACCCCGCAGCAATTTGAGCAGATGACCTCCCGACTGGGGCGCCCGGCGCGCCGGTCGGCCGCTTCGGTGGTCGTGGGGGATTCTCCCTTGAAGGCGGGTGCGCCGGTGGCCCGTGACGATGTGATTCTGGGCATTGATCCGTCGTTGCGCGGAACCGGGTGGGGCGTGATCCGATGGCAGACGAAGGGTCCGGTGTCGCTCGGATTCGGCACAATCCACTGTCCGGCAGGGTGGCCACGAACGCAGTGCCTGGTGCGCATCGCGGCGGGTTTGCGTGAGGCGGTGCGGGTGCATGGGCCGTCGGTGTGTGCGATCGAAGGTTTGTTTTTTGCGCAGAACCTGCAGACGGCATTGCTGATGGGGGAGGCGAGGGGGGTCTGTCTTCTGGCGGCCGCTGAAGCGGGCCTGGAGATTTTCGAGATGGCACCCCGCCGGGTGAAACAGGCGGTGGTCGGATTCGGCGGGGCCCAGAAGATGGCGGTGGCCCGGATGGTTCAGAGGCGTTTGGGTTTGGAGGAGGCGCCCCCGGCGGATGCGGCGGACGCGCTGGCATTGGCCCTGGCGCATGGTCAGGAAACAGGTCGCTACAACCTCGCGCCGCGCCGGCGCCTTTAATTCATGGGTTCTGAACGACTAGCCGTGGCATGGGTACTGGTGATTATCCTGGGTTTGCTCCTGGGACTCTTGATCGTGGTTCTCGCCTTCGGAGTGGTACGTCACCTCCGCCGACAACGGCCCAAGTCGGAGCGACCCCGGGGGCGTTCGTCGTCCTCGCATGAAGACGGTGATGAGCCCGCGGAATGGCGGAGGCCGGGCAGGGGCGGGAACTCGGACGATTGAGTGGACCTGGGCAGGCCACTGGGCGTTGGATGCGAACTTGAAAGGAACATGATCACCTTTTTGAACGGAAAACTGGTCGAGGCATTGCCGACGCAGGTTGTCGTGGATGTCCAGGGTGTGGGGTATGAAGCGCTGATTCCGTTGTCGTCGTTTGATCGGTTGCCGAAACCGGGCGGTGACGTTCATCTGCTGACCCACCTGTCCATTCGGGAGGACGCGCATGTTCTCTATGGCTTCATGACGGCGCCGGAGCGGGATTTGTTCCGGTTGTTGATCCACACGGTTTCGGGGATAGGCCCCAAGATCGCGTTGAATGTCCTGAGCGGGATGTCGCCGACGGCGTTTCGAGGGGCAGTGGCGGCGGCGGATGTTCGGGCGTTGTCGCAGATTTCGGGAGTGGGGAAGAAGACGGCCGAGCGGATCGTGGTGGAGTTGAAGGATCGAGTCGGTGGGATCGGAGCCCTGGAAGCAACCAGTGCCGCGCGGGCCCTCGGACCCTTGGAACAGCTAGTGAACGACGGGGTGTTGGCGTTGGTGGCGTTGGGTTTCAAGCAACCGGAGGCGTTCGAGGCGATTCGAGCGGCGCAGGCGGTATTGGGGCCCGAAGCCTCGGTGGAGTCGTTGGTTCGTGCCAGTCTGCGGAAGCCTTGAAGCGAACCATGGGCAGGCGTGTTTCAGGACCGGTGGTTCCGCATTCGGCGACCACGATTCAACGAGTCGGGGCGGGGCTCGTGCGTGGGTTGGTTCGCATCGTCGCCGCCTCGTGTCGGTTTCGGGTGCAGGATCCCCACGACGCGATGGTGGTGGCCCGACGGGAGCCGGTGATTTTCGCAATCTGGCACAACCGGCTGGCCTTCTCCCTGATGATCCATCACCGATACTTCCAGTCAGGGCCAGGCGGGCGGTCCTTGGCGGCGCTCGTCAGCGCGAGCCGGGACGGAGCGTTCCTCGCCTCGATTTTGGAAGCGTTCCAGGTGACCCCCGTGCGGGGATCCTCGAGTCGGCGGGGCGGGCAGGCCCTGGTGGAATTGAAGTCGTGGGCCGATGCAGGGCTGCACCTAGCCATCACACCGGACGGACCCCGGGGCCCGCGTTACCGGGCACAGGCCGGCATCATCGGGCTGGCGAGGGCGACGGGCCGGGCCATTCTGCCCTTTTCCCTGAACACGGCATGGCGCTGGAATGCAAGAACCTGGGATCAATTCCAGGTGCCTCTCCCACTGGGCCGCTGTGAGGTGGTGGTGGGGCCTCCGATACGGGTTGATGCTGACCGTGACGAGGCCGGGATCGAATCGGCGCGACAGGAACTGGAAGCGGGGTTGGTGGCGATCACGCGTGACTGACCGATGGCCATGGTTTCCCGGCTCGTGGCGGATTCGGGCGTTTCTGAGCCGTGGAGCGGACCTCGGCATTGCTTCTTATGGAAGTCCGGAAGTCGTCGGGGCCTCACGATAGCGGGCGCGTTGCTCGAGGATGGTACGGATGTAGTCGCGCGTGCCTGGGAAATCCATGGCGGCGAGGAACGCCGCGCTGTTGGTCGAGGCTGGGCCCTGAATCCAGCGGAGGACGTTGGCCCGGCCGGCGTTGTAGTCAGCGAGGGCGTAGGCCTCTGGTAGGTCCGTACCGGTATAACGGCGGAGCAATTTGGCGAGGTACCACGTTCCGGCGCGGGTGTTGAGTTCCGGGTCCAGCAGGTCGTGGTGGTGAAACAAACGGCGCTTTTCGGAGGTGGCCCATTCCTGCGCGGCGAGGCGTCCGACCTGCATGAGTCCGATTTCACCGGCGCCGCCCCGGGCATCTTCGCGGAAGCGGCTTTCCCGCCACGTGACGGCTTTGACCAGGGCAGGTTCGACCCGGTACTGCCGGGCGGCGGCGAGGATGTGAAGGTCCGCGCGCCGCTCGCGTCGGTTGAGCCACCACCAACGGGCCAGCCAGGCATCGAGCCCCACCCACACCACGAACAGCCAGATCACCCATCGTTTCATTGGAGACGGAAGCCGTTCGGCGACGGCGGGCGAGAGGCTAGGCGATCGGCAGCGTCCCACAAGCGGGCAATCGACGTTCGCTGGGGGCCCAAGGTCGGGAGCGCGGGTGTATTTCGACTTGGGAACGCTCCTGGGTTGAGGCTGCCGCGGCGCGTCTCCCATGAGGTAAACCATAGAATAGTCATTGAATGATGATTGACTCGATTGGATAACATTAAAAGTCATAAATAATTACACACAATATAGATATGGCTTTTAACAAATGTCTGTTGACTTAATAGATATTAAATATAATCCTCTTGCAAATGCAGTGCCAAAGCCGATGAACGAACGACGATCATGGTGGGGAACCATCTGGGGCCGGGTGCTGATGGTGGCGGGGTTGGTGGCTGGGCCGGCGGGGGTGGAGGGGAAAGAGATTCGGCTGTTGAACGTTTCTTACGATGCGACGCGGGAGCTCTATCAGGAGGTCAACGCGGCCTTCGCCAGGCATTGGAAGGAGAGGACGGGGGATACGGTGATGATCCGTCAGTCCCACGGCGGATCGGCGAAGCAGGCTCGGTCGGTGATGGAGGGATTGCCGGCGGATGTGGTGACGCTGGCGTTGGCGCACGATATCGATGCCGTGAGCAAGAATTCACGTTTGTTGCCGGCCGATTGGCAAAAGCGTTTGCCGGAGAATGCGTCGCCGTACACGAGCGTGATTGTGTTTCTGGTTCACCGGGGCAATCCGAAGGGCATTCGGGATTGGGGCGATCTGGTCCGGCCTGGAATTGCGGTGATCACGCCCAATCCGAAGACATCCGGTGGGGCTCGCTGGAACTATCTGGCGGCTTGGGCGCATGCGCTGGAGGCTTTTCAGAAGGACGAATCGAAGGCGAAGGAGTTCATCTCGCGGCTTTACAAGAATGTGCCGGTGTTGGACACGGGAGCGCGGGGTGCGGCGACGACGTTCGTGCAACGGGGGATCGGCGATGTGCTGATTGCCTGGGAGAACGAGGCGATGCTGGCTCTCCGGGAATTTGGTGCGGACCGGTTCGAGTTGGTGATGCCGCCGCTGACCATTTTGGCGGAACCTCCGGTGGCTTGGGTGGATCAGGTGGTTAAGCGGCGTGGAACTGAGGAGGTGTCAAAGGCGTATCTGGAGTTCCTTTATACGCCGGAAGGTCAGGAGATCGCCGGGCGGAATTTTTTTCGTCCAAGGCGTCCCGAGGTGGCAGCCCGATTTGCGGGTCAGTTTCCGGCGGTGCGATGGGTGACGATCGACGAAGTCGCTGGGGGGTGGGCCAAGGCGCAGCCAACCCATTTTGGGGAGGGCGGCGTGTTCGACCAGGTTGGCGCGGTGGGGCGGTAGGTGGACCCATGCAAGACCGAGACTTGAGCTTTCGCTGGGGTTGGGTTGACGCCTAGCGTGGGGTCTCCCGATTTTCTCTGGGTGCGCGATTCATGGGAACACGACGATTCAATGCCATGCCGGGATTTGGCCTGACGATGGGCTACACGCTCTTCTATCTGAGTGTGATTGTTCTCATTCCGTTGGCAGGGTTGTTTCTTCGGGTACTGGGCCTGACGTGGGCGGAGTTCTGGGGAATGGCCATGTCACCGCGGGCGATGGCGGCGTATCGGTTGACGTTCGGGGCGTCCCTCGTGGCGGCGTTGATCAACGTGGTGTTTGGGACGCTTACAGCGTGGGTTCTGGTGCGGTATTCCTTTCCCGGGAAGCGCTTTCTGGATGCGCTGGTGGATTTTCCGTTCGCATTGCCGACGGCGGTGGCGGGACTGACGCTGTCGAGTCTCTTCGCTCCGAAGGGTTGGTTGGGGCAGTTTCTCGTGCCGATGGGAATCCATGTGGCGTACACCCCGCTGGGGGTGACGTTGGCGTTGACCTTCATCGGATTGCCCTTCGTGGTGCGCACATTGCAGCCGGTTTTGGAGCAATTGGAGCGCGAGACCGAGGAAGCGGCGGCGACCCTGGGGGCAGGCCGCCTGAGGACATTTGTTTCGGTGGTGGCTCCGACCCTTTTCCCGGCGATTCTGACAGGCTTCGCCCTGGCGTTCGCGCGGGCGATCGGCGAGTACGGCTCCGTCATCTTCATATCGAGCGGTCGGCAGTTTGAATCGGAGATTGCACCGATGGTGATTGTGATACGGCTGGACGAGTTCAACACCAACGGGGCCATGGCGATCGCCGTCGTGATGTTAGTGGCGTCGTTCGCCATGCTGGGGGTGATCAACGTCCTGGAACGCTGGGTTTCCCGGTATCAGCACTAACCATGGCAGCACATGTCCAACGGCGGGTTCGGGAATCGCACCGCAAATCGCAGCGCGGCACGGAGGAGACGCCCTTTGTGAAGTGGCTGCTAGTGGGGACGGTGGGGTTGTTCCTGCTGGTATTTCTGCTGATCCCCCTGGTGAACGTGTTCGCCCAGGCCCTGGCCAAGGGTTGGGATGGCTATTACCTGGCGCTCGTGCATCCGGACACCCTCTCGTCGATCCGACTGACCCTGCTGACGGCCGTGATCTGTGTGCCGTTGAATGTCGTGTTTGGAGTGTGTGCGGCCTGGGCGGTCGCTAAGTTCGAGTTTCGTGGGAAGGCTCTGTTGATCACGTTGATCGACCTGCCTTTTTCGGTGTCGCCGGTGGTCGCGGGTCTGGTCTATGTGGTGGTGTTCGGCCTGCAAGGCTACCTGGGGCCATGGCTGGTGGAACGGGATCTCCAGGTGATTTTTGCGGTGCCTGGAATCGTGCTGGTGACCCTGTTCGTGACCTTCCCCTTCGTGGCCCGCGAGTTGATCCCGGTGATGCAGGCGACCGGGACGGATCAGGAGCAGGCGGCGATGACCCTGGGTGCGTCCGGTTGGCAGACCTTCTGGCGGGTGACACTGCCCTCGGTGAAGTGGGGTTTGCTGTACGGCGTGATTCTCTGCAACGCGCGGGCAATGGGCGAATTCGGGGCGGTGTCGGTGGTGTCCGGCCACATCACGGGGCTGACGGACACGATGCCCTTGCGGGTCGAGAAACTTTACATCGGCTACGACAGCACGGGAGCGTTCGCGGTCGCCAGTTTGCTCGGGCTCCTGGCACTCGTGACGCTGGTGGCGAAAACATGGCTTGAGTGGCGGCAGGAGCGGCAGTTTGAAGCGGCGCAGCACGTTGAGGCGTCCGCAGCTCGAGACGGAGGAACAGGTCCAACATGAGCATCCAGCTGAAGAGCATCAGCAAGAGCTTCGGCGACACGGTCGCGGTCGAGCATGTCGAATTCACAGTTGCTGAAGGCGAGTTGGTGGCGCTGCTGGGTCCCAGCGGGGGTGGCAAGACCACCGTTCTGCGCATGATCGCCGGTTTGGAAATGCCGTCCTCGGGGGACATCCTGATCCGGGGCAAGCGCGTCAATGACCTGCCCGTTCAGCGGCGAAACATCGGGTTCGTTTTCCAGAACTACGCCCTCTTCAAGACCATGTCCGTGGGCCAGAACATCGCCTTCGGTCTTAAGATCAAGAAGTGGAAGCGTTCTGAGATCGAGTCACGCGTCGGAGAACTGGTCGAACTCTTCGGGCTTCAGGGACTGGAACGTCGCTATCCCCATCAACTATCCGGTGGCCAGCGACAGAGAGTCGCGATCGCGCGGTCCCTGGCTCCCAAGCCGAGCGTCCTGCTCCTGGACGAACCATTCGGCGCCGTCGATGCCAAGATCCGACAGGACCTTCGCGAATGGCTGGTCCGGCTTCATCACGAACTCAGCGTCACCACAGTTTTTGTCACCCATGACCAGGAGGAGGCGATGGAAGTGGCGAACCGCATCGTCATTTTCTCCAAAGGACGCCTGGAGCAGATCGGGTCGCCGCGCGAGGTCTACGAACATCCCGCCAACGAGTTTGTGGCGCGGTTCATCGGCGTTATGAACGTGCTGGATTGTGTCGTGAAGAGCGGGCAGGCCCGGGCGGGTGAACTGGCGTTTCCCGTGAGCGGAGCCGCCGACGGGACCCAGATGCGCATTGGGTTTCGTCCCTACGCCGTCTCCGTTTCCACCGATCTGACGCTCCATCCGTATCGCGCCCGGCTGTTGCATACCTATTTCCTGGGAATCCTCCTCCGGGTGGAGTTCGAGTTGCCGTCCGGGTTGATCGTACGGGGGCGGATGACCAAGGAGGAATACGCCATGCTAGGGCTGGAAGACGAACGTGAGGTCTCGTTGCACATCAAAAACTACCGCGTCCTGGCGCGGGACGACGCCCCGTTGGGATCGGAGATTCCGGCGCCGATACCGACCCCGCCGCATATTGCGGAAAACATCTGATCTCCCGGGTCATCGGGCCCGAATGATCCAGTTCACGTAAACGTTTCGGGGTCGGGTTTCGGCGGGGCCAGGCGGCTGAATCGACCAGGTGTTGCTTAGCACCGCAGCGGTCTCATCCGGCACTTTGGACGCATGGAAACGAACCCATTCGGCACCACCGCCTTGCCCAACGGCGTCCGCCACTCCCGACAACGGATGTTGATGCGGTCCAGCGGCGTCCTCTTGCAAAGTCCCCACTTCGTTGCCGCTGTTGCCCCCCGGACCCGAGGTCCCGCGCTGATCTCGGTCCGGATCCCGAAAGTCTCCGGTGGCCGCGTAGTTCACTCCACGCAGAAATCGACCGCGCAGGTCCGGGATCAGAAAGGTGCCGCTGTTTCGACCACCACCCCACGCGGTTCCCAGTACCGCATGAAGTTCGGGATGCTGCGTTGCGGCGAGCTCGCGCCCGTCGCACAGCAGCCATCCGCCGGCTTCCGGGAGGGTGGAAGCTGGCCCCGCAAAGGCCAGAATCGTACCGACAGGCAGTATGCCTGCGGCGGACGACGCCGGAACAGAGGTGTCGGCGCCGCGGGGGGAGAGTGTCGCGCCAAGGACGACGGCGGACACGATCATCACCCCGTAGGAAACGGGAGGAATCAACCGCCGCCCACACGGGCGCGTTGTCGATGATTCGGAGCGAATGCCGGACTGAGCCGCGGACGGGATTTCAGATGGGCGCATGGGCAACAAGGCTGGTTCGGGAACGGCTCAATTCAACCGGAAAAAGGCGATAACTGCTGAGACAAGGTCGTACGTCACATTATTTTACCCGGAGTATATTGACCGCTGAAATTTATCCGGGTTAATTCATTCCATGAGTGACGAGTCAACAGGTCAGTCCATGGGCAACGTAGCGGTGCATCGTCCGGGGTCGGGGAATTTGCGTCCTGGCACGGAGTGCTGGGCGGCCTTTAGCGGTTCAAGGCGACTGTTGACGGGAGCGCCGACGGCGGTGGTGGCAGCGGTTCGGCAGGTGGTGGTGGAATCGCCTCAGGCGAGGATCCTGGTTTTCAACGATGGGACGGGTGAGACGGTAGAGTGGGATCAGCGGGGTGGGGAAGGCATGCAGGGGCTTCAGAATTCGGACGGCGGCGAGATTGGAAAGGGAGCGGTTGCCGGAGGGTCGGCGGTTGGCGTTGCCCGGGGACCGGGTCGTCCTCGGTTGGGGGTGGTGGCCCGAGAAGTGACCCTGTTGCCGCGGCATTGGGAATGGCTGGCGGAACAATCGGGTGGGGCGTCGGTGGCTCTGCGGAAGCTGGTCGAACAGGCGCGTCGTTCGGGGCGGAGCGAGGAAGAACGGCGGCGGGCACGAGAGGCGGCCTATCGATTCATGGCCGTAGCGGCGGGAGATGAGCCTGGGTTTGAGGAGGCGATTCGGGCGTTGTTCGCCGGACACCGGGAGCGGTTCGAAGCTGAGTTGGCCGCATGGCCGCTCGATTTGCGTGAATATGCTTGCCGCATGGCGAGCGCCTCGTTTGCGGCACGTGACGGGGTGGAATCCGTGCCAACGGGTGTGCTGGCGACTCCCTGAGAGAACGGCCTTGTCGGCACGAGCGTGGGCCCGGAATCTTGGCCTGTGGCCGACCGGCTTGCTACCGATGGATTGAATCGCCCCGACACCCAGTTGGAGGTGACGCTACGGCCGTCAATTTTTGAGGAATTCACCGGACAGGCCAATGTTCGGGAGCGGATCGAGATTGCGGTCGAGGCGGCGCGGCGGCGCAAGGAACCGCTCGATCATGTTCTGCTGAGCGGTCCTCCGGGGCTGGGGAAGACGACGATCGCGAATATCATTGCGCGGGCGATGGGCGCCAATCTTCGGACGACCAGCGGACCCACCATCGAAAAGGCAGGAGATCTGGCGGGGTTATTGACGAATCTAGAAGAGGGCGACGTCCTGTTCATTGACGAGATCCATCGCCTGCAAAAGACGATCGAGGAGTACCTCTATCCGGCGATGGAGGACTTCAAACTCGACATCATCATCGACCAGGGGCCCAACGCGCGCAGTGTTCGGCTCAACCTGCCACGGTTCACCTTGATCGGCGCGACGACCCGCGCGGGCCTCCTCAGCGGGCCGATGCTGACGCGGTTCCCCATGCGGGAGCGGCTCGATTATTATACCGGGGAGCAACTCCAGAAGATCGTGCAGCGGTCGGCTCGCCTGCTGAATGTCGAACTGGACGAGTCCGGCGCATGGGAGGTCGCCCGCCGAAGTCGTGGCACCCCGCGAATCTCGAACAACCTGCTTCGACGGGTCCGCGATTACGCCGAAGTTCGGCACGACGGCCGAATCACCAAGCCTGTGGCCGACGCCGCGTTGGCGATGCTTGAGATCGATGAATACGGGCTGGACGAGATGGACAAACGGATTCTTGAGACTTTGGTCGTCAAGTTTGGCGGAGGTCCGGTCGGGGTGAATTCGCTGGCGGTCGCGGTCGGAGAGGAACCCGACACGCTGGAGGAGGTCTACGAGCCTTACCTGATCATGGAAGGCTATCTTCACCGGACGACTCAAGGCCGAGTGGCCACCGAGCTGACGTACCGGCGATTGCGTCTTCAACGGGCCGGTTCCCAAAGCCCGCTTCTCTGAGGAGGGTTAAGGCAGGTCCCAGCGACTTGAAAGTTGCCGGGCGGTGACAAAGGCATGTCGTTCGCCCGGCCGGGTGTGGGACTTTGGAATCGGAAGAACGGCGGCGGGGCTCCATCAGTCCATCGCCCCTCCCTTTGGTCGGGCTGTTGGGAGCCAAAGGAGACCGAAACCACGAGGCGCCTCAGGGGGTCGAAGACGCCGATCGTTTCGCCGTTTTGGCTCCACTGGAAATCCACACGCAGACTGGTTCCTGGGCGTGATGCTTCAGGATGGCCGTCGGCCCAGACGAGCAGAAAGCCACCGGCCGACATGGTGATTCCTGCAGGAATGACGGATCGATCCGGTGTGCCGAAGCGATCGGTCAATGAGTACCCGGAAAGGTCGAGTTCAGTGGCGCCTGCGTTGTGGAGTTCAAACCAATCGTCGGTATCGCCCGTGATCGGATGGATTGGTGGAATTGAAATCCGCGCCGCCATGGCTGGTGAGGGCGAAGTCGCTGCTGACGATGGCCGGGGTCCGATACATCCGGGCGATTGATGGATCGCCGACATCGAACAGTGCGGCGGTTGGAGGATTGTTGAAGACACCCAACCCGACGTCGAAATCCCAGCAGAAGATTTGCCATCGACCCTGGCGCGGTTTGTAGAGAAAGGAGTTCTTCGCATGGGGTTCCCGAAGGCGTCCGACCGCTTCCAGAACGCCATTGCGCAAGCGGAAGAGAATTTCGGGATGTCCCTTCAGCCAGCGCAGTTTGGCGCGGAGGGTGGTGATGGCACTGACCGGGATGGGGCTGGTCAGGACGGTACGGATGCGGTTCGCCACCTGATCACCGCGGTCGGACGCGACGAGATGCAGGGCCCGGCTGCCGTCGGGTCCGGCGCCGGGATCGACGCGACTGGTACGGTGGGTGCCCTGAAAAACCCAGCCGTTGGTGCCGGTCTCGAACCGGCCATTGGCGATCCAGTTGTTGCCGTTCACGAGGACCTCGACGTCGTCGACCAGTGCCTCGCCAGGACCGAGCATCAGGGTTTGCAACTGGTCCGCGGACGGCACGCCGGGATGGGTCAGCGTGAGGGCGCCGGAGGATTCGACCGACGTCCAGGAGGCACGGCCGGATTCATCCCTGTCGCGCCAGAGATTCGGATCGCTGGACGGTGCCTCAAAGTCGATACGTTCCAACGAACTACTGCCGCCCGCGGACAAGAAGTTAACGCGGGCTCCTGCGACGTAGGTGAGGTCGTCCTCCACCGCGAGGTATCGAACGTGGGGAATCGGCCCAGGGGTCGGGTCGACAACGACGGGGCGGAGAAGGGTGAGCCGTTCACCGCGGTTGCGCAGTGCGCCGTCGAAATTGCCGACCACCGGTGTGGGAGCAAGGTCGGGGTAAAACTCGCGAAGGCGGGTGAGATTCCGGGAAATCGCAAGGAATTTGCCAGGTTCCAGAAAGGTTCCTGGCGGGAATTGGAACGTAATACCACCATCGATCCTCCAGTCGCCCAGGTGAACGATCTGGGACGAGCGGTTGTGGATTTCGACGAATTCGTCGTTGGGATCATCGTTCAGCGGTTCGAAGTAGAGTTCGCTGAACACCACGTCTGGACGGTGAGGCGGAGCGTTGCGCGCGCCGGGGGTCGGGACCTCGATCGGGGACCCATGTGCCGCGGAGTTCACAACGCGACCGATACTGAACCCGGGGATGATCCCGGGATACCGGATCGAATCGAGGACGCGGAGTCGATCGGGGGAAAGCAGGAGCAGGCTGCCGCCCTCGGGAGAAAGGAGCGCTGGGATCGGTCCATGACAGCCACGCGATCCCCATCAGGACCATGAGGGCTGTCGCGATCCTTGGCGGGGCTGCGGCCACTGCAGGGGAATGGTTCATCAAGCGCCTCAGCTGCAACGGATGCCCCAACAGAAGGGATCGGTTTCACACAAGATCAGGCTGGCCTCAGCCGTGACGTGGGCGGTGCCTGAAACCGTGGGGATGACCTCACCGGTTGTTCGATCCAGCCAGCGGAAGTGGCTAGTGAACGTGCTGCCGAGAATGCTCTCCTGCACCCAGGGCTCGCCCTCGGCCAGTTTCCCATCGGCGGCGAGGCACGCCAGTTTGGCGCTCGTACCGGTCCCGCAGGGCGAGCGGTCGTAAGCTTTGCCGGGGCAGAGAACGAAGTTCCGCGAATGTCCTCCGGAACGCGCCGGACCGAACAACTCGACGTGGTCGATCTCAGGGTAACCTTGGGCATTGGCAGCCTGACGAATACGCCAGGTGACGTCGGTCAAGGATTCGACATGGCTCAAATCGATCGACCACGGGTGTTCCTCCACCAGAAAGAACCAATTGCCACCCCAGGCGACGTCACCCACCACCGGGCCGATGCCCGGAACCTCGACGCGGACACCCTTGGCCTTTCGTCGACTCGGCACGTTGGCGACGGAGACCGAACCGTCCGGATGGAGTGTGGCAGTGACTACCCCGACCGGCGTGTCGAGTCGATGTTCGCCCGCGCGAATGCGTCCGAGGTACGCAAGCGTGGCAATCAGTCCGATCGTCCCATGGCCGCACATGCCCAGCACTCCGACGTTGTTGAAGAAGATGACGCCCGCGGTGCAATCGGTGGCATGGGGTGGAACGAGAAGGGCTCCAACGAGCACGTCGGAGCCTCGAGGTTCATTAACGATGGCGGATCGAAACGCGTCGAAGTCACGGGCGAAACGGTCCCGCTGTTCCGCCAGTGGCCCGTTGCCGAGCGCGGGCCCGCCGTGGAGAACGACGCGGGTAGGTTCGCCGCCGGTGTGCGAATCGATGATCTCGATGCGGTTCATGGGGTGGGAATTCCTTTTGCCAGGGACTGGAGGTAGTCGAGGAGCGATGCCAGGTCGCCGACGCTGATGCCGGCAAAGCAATGCCTCAAACCAGGGTTTTGCGTTCCTCAGCCACGCCGTCGCCGTCGCGATCGAAGAAGACGCTGATGTCGGGCGGGTGGAGGAGGTAAAGGCGGTCGTGATCCCAGACCAATCCACGTGGGGAATCGATGTCGGGCACAAACGCTTTCACCTCCTGGATCAGGCGTGCCGCCTTCTCCGGAACCACTGCAAGAAGGGTGGCGAGTTCCGCAGGAGTGGGCTGTCGGTCGGTGGCGGTGAAGTCCTGGGCGGTTGCCGGTAGGTGGGCGATGAAGACCGTTGCGGCGATGAGGGCGAAGCCAATCATGTGGAAGTCGGTTGAATGCAGGTTTCCCCTTCGTCCTCGGAGAGCGCTCGGCGCGCGGGATCCAGTCCGGACCAAAGGATCAGGCGTTTCCGCCCTGCCGCATCGATCACCCGGTGGAGAGTGGGAGTCTCGGGGGAAGTCGACCAGCGGAAGGGCTGCCAAGCGGTCCATCGGCGGGCAGCGTGGGACTGGGGCATGCCGCTATCTCAGGGCGCGGCCGCATTCCAAAGCAAACCGGATTTCTTCCATTCCAGCAGAAGCTCCCGGAATCGCTGAACCGGAGGAGGGTCTTCATCCTCATGCCACACGAGAACCAGGGGGACTGTGACGCGAGGTTTCAGGGGGATGAGGCGAAGTTCGGGCGACGCTGGGATGATGCCTTCCGAGACAACGGCGATCCCGACGCCGGCTTCGACGTAGGTGAGAACCGTGCCGATCAGACTTGGAGTGTGCGCCAGGCGAGGGACAACTCCGGCGCGCCGACATCCAGCCAGGATAGCATCGTGCAGTCCCATTCCTTCGCGACGGGCCAGGAGAATGAGAGGTTCCGATTGGAGGACGTTCCAAGAGATGGCGGGCTTTTCGGCCAGGGCGTGATCGCGTCGAACCACCACTCCGAGGGTTTCACCCCGAAGGAGCGCAGTCTTGAGTCCGAGCGCCTCATGGCTGATGACAGGGCGGGTGATCGCGGCGGACAGTCGCCCCTTCGCAACCATTTCCCACACGCGCTCGGGCGTTCGCTCCTCGAGATGCAGGGTGACGCCTGGGCATCGGCTACGGTAGGTGCCCAGGAGGCGCCCCAGAAAAGCCTCAGTGGGTGGACCGATGTAGCCGAGTCGGAGTTCGCCTTCCTCGCCCGAGCCGGTGCGTTGGACGCGTTGGATGCTCTCCGCCAACCGCTCGAGGAGGACCGCGGTCTCGCGGAGAAGTACTGAGCCAGCCGGGGTGAGCCGGACATGATGGCGACTTCGCTCCAGCACCGGAGTTCCAATAAACGACTCAAGATCCTTGACCGCCCGACTGATGGCAGGCTGTGCAATGCGGAGTCGCCGAGCCGCGGCGGCGTAGCTCAGTTCCTCGGCGACGGCTTGAAAATAGCGCAGGTGCCGGAGGTCCATGGAGATGAACGTGATCACACCATGGCATCACGCTGATAGCGAGAGGATGTTTCCGTTACCACGAAGGTTCCTCTAGTCTCTCGCCGAAATGACGAACGTCGAACTGGCAGTTCAGTTCTTTTTTCAGCTTGGGGTGATCCTGGTGTTCTGCCAGGCGGTCGGCTGGCTCGCGCGCTTTGCCGGCCAGCCCCAGGTGGTGGCGGAGATGATTGCGGGTGTCCTCCTTGGACCGTCGCTGCTGGGGTTGCTGTGGCCCGACGTCTCGGCGCGCCTCTTTCCAGCGGATTCGATGAAGACACTTTTTCCGGCGTCACAACTGGGCTTGGCCGCCTACATGTTTGTCGTCGGATTGGAGTTTCGCGTCGACATCGTGCGAAAGCGCCTCGGCAGTGCGATAGCTGTCTCGGTGGCGGGCATGCTGGTTCCGTTCCTCCTGGGGGGCGCACTTGGCTGGTGGTTTCATCAGCACACATCCCTCTTCCCAGCAAGGACTTCCCTGCTTGAAGCATGCGTCTTCCTGGGTGCCTCCATGTGCATCACGGCGTTTCCGATGCTCGCCCGAATCATCCACTTTAAGAAGCTCGCCGGAACGACGATGGGAACGGTCGCCCTTGGGGCAGGGGCCATCGATGATGCCGCCGCTTGGTGTCTGCTGGCGGTGGTTTTGGCGAGCTTCGATGGAGATTTCCGACACGCAGTCACCAACATCGCCGGCGGTATCGGCTACGTGGCCTCTGCGATGCTGGTTCTTCGGCCGCTGCTGTCGCGTTGGGCAAAGTCCGTCGAGCGGATCGGCACGTTGTCAGATCGAGGATTTGTGGGCTGTCTGGTACTCTTGGTGTTTGCAGCCTGGTTCACGGATGCCATCGGGTTGCACGCGGTTTTCGGGGCATTTGTGATGGGGATCGCCATGCCACGGGGCCTGGTAGCTCGCGCACTGATCGAGAGGATTCAGCCGCTCACCGTTGCGCTGCTTTTGCCGCTTTTCTTTACGTTCTCGGGCTTGAACACCCAAATCGGTTTGCTGGATTCGGCGTACCTCTGGTTGATGGCAGCGTTGGTTCTGGCGGCCGCCGTCATCGGCAAGGGAGTGGCGTGCTGGCTGGCCGCCCGGGCCACCGGGGTTTCGAATCGTGACGCTCTCGGCATCGGAACCCTGATGAATGCGCGTGGGCTTATGGAACTTATCATCATCAACATCGGGCTTCAGCGAGGTCTCATTAGTCCCGCACTTTTCGCAATCCTGGTCATCATGGCCGTTCTCACAACCCTCATGGCCTCTCCCATTTTCGAGCTCCTCGTGGGAGAGGACCGACCTCAGCCTGAACCCGAGGCCGACTCCGAGCCTCGAACGGTGGGGGTTTCGGCGCCCGTGGCGGGTGCTACGACCGACGGTCGCTGAATTCGATGGGCTCGAGGTGAAGGATCGGCGTTGGTTGAAGTCAGACCGTGGTTTGGGTCGAGTTCCGTGACATCGCTCCAGCGCCGAAGCGTCCGTTCGACGTGTTGACATGCATCAACTTCCGAAAGGCGCACTTTAAATCGTCGGTTATCCGACAATGCATCGCTCACTTCACGGAGTGGTGGAAGCCGTGCTGTAACTCAATCGCTACGAAAATCTTAAGTGATCCCGCATGCGCACCTCGTTCAGTGGAGGATCACCGTGGCTGTCGGATTGCCTTACGGCTTCAGAACGGAAGGGCTTTTGCAACTCTACCATATTGAATTACAACATGTTGATGGACAATGTAATGCGGTTTTGATCGATGGTAGGATCGATCTGGCATCAGGTTTGCTATTATAACTCGCCTTTCGGTGCGTGGCGGCGCCTCCTCCCCCTAACCCCCGCTCGCACCGGCTTGAGGGCAGGGCGAAAGCTCTGCCCTCTTTCCCTGTTTTAGCAGCTGTTGGATTCCGTTGGGCACCTGGTGGGGTGGATTGATGGCTACACCCTGGCACTGGTCATCCTTAGTGGACTGGTGGTGGCCTATACTTCTGCCGGCGTGATCCACGATAGAGGGTACTTCCCGGCAGGGAATCATAGTGGAAACTCCTAATCTGACTTAGCAGGCGGGCACTTCTCGCCCATTGAGGGTTCGACCGCCCTGGAAACGAGAAGCACCACCGGCGGGCTGCTGGTTCGCAGTTCGTGTCTTAGCGGGGCGCCGATGACGTGAAATATGGCGAGTGTGAAACTCTGCAAATGCCTGATGTTGAGTTTCTTATTCGGATGACAGTGTTAGGATTTGGCACTCGTTGTCGGAAAAGTTGACGCACGGGTAAAAACCGAGGGAATGGCTAACCAGCTTTAAATGAACGGCTTAGTCGAAAACTCTCCTAACTGGGGTGGTTGCGGTGTCAGGCCCTTTTACGGAACTTCTCCTGGAGCCGAGGCGATGGGGGAGCTTCCGACGTTGATTTCGGGATCATGGAGAGGTTTTTTTTTCTGCTGCATCCTTCGTAAGGCGTTACTGGATAGATAGTAACGATCGATGGAGTGAGCATCATTCGGTGGGCGCAAAGGGAGGGGCTAAGGGAGGTGAGGGTTTTTGGCACGCGATCTGCTTAGTCAATGAAGGTCAATTTCGCTGTCCGCGAGATCGCTGACCAAAGACTCAAAACCCAAAGGTATCGACACTATGAAGAAATTCGCGATTGCAGCGCTCCTCGCGGGCACTGTTTTGGTTCCCCTGGCTGAAGCCGCTCAAGTGAGGTTTTCCAGCCCTGCTTGGCGGGATGCGACGTACGGAGGCGGGGAATTCAACGTCGACCTCGGTGCCAACGGTTCGATTGATTTCCAATCCTTCTGCTTGGAAAAGAATGAAGGCTTGGATTTCGGAGTGAACCTCAACTACACCACTGACGCCGGAGCCTGGGGTGGTGGTCTGGCTGGTGGTACTCCTGACATCATCTCCGAAGGTACCAGTTACCTTTTCGACATGTTCCTTCAGCAAACGCTTCCCGGTTACAGCTTCGCCACGGGTAATGCGGTCGCGAATGCGGCGCGCGCCGCCAGCGGTCGTCAGCTCCAAGACGCCATCTGGGCTCTCGAGGAGGAACAGGCGGTCAACCTCGCTAATCCGTTCATCGTAATGGTTGTTGGCCAGTTCAACAGCATCGCGGGAGCCATGGCCGATGCGAGCTCCGGCACGATTGGTGTTCTTAATCCGACGGCTCCGGTATCCGGTATCCGTCGTCAGAGCGTGCTGATCAACCTGCCGGACAACGGCATGGCTGTGATCATGCTCGGCGGAAGCCTGATGCTTCTCGGCGCTGCCCGCCGTCGCCTGGCCTGATCGGCTTCTGGTTGTTCTTGAGAAGGAGGGGCGGCTTCTGCGCCCCTCCTTTTCGTTTTCAGCATCAGGTTTCGTACGTGGTCTGTCTGAGCGTCATCCGCGATCGACGTACGGGCAAAACCGGGACGATCCATTCTTGAAACAGTTCAAACCTTTGGCGCGGATTGGGTTTCGCCCGTGTTGACGCTGGCGAGGCTGCCGAGGGGGGATTTGGGCCCTCTCAAGGTCGGAGAAGATCCGACCTAACGACGCAGAGACACGTCCAAGCTGGGAGTAACTCTGGCGCTACGAGGGGTATTGGACGACGCGACAGCGCACCTGAAGGAAGCGGTCCGGTTGAAACCAGACTCGGGCGCGGCGCTGGGGAAGCTTGGTCTGGTGTTTGCCAGACAGGGGAAGCTGACGGAGGCAATTGAAGAGTACGAGAAAGCCCCACGGCTCGATCCAGGATCCCTCTCCGTACATTTCAAACTTGGGCAGGCTTTGGAGGCGTTGGGAGAATCAAATCGAGCAGGCGAGCATTATTCAAAGCATGCTTATCCAACCCAGCTACAACAACGCGCACTAACAAGTGGTCGCCAAGGCGTCAAGTGAACCGATACAATACAGGCCTGAGGCTGAAGAGGCCGTCGCGTGCTGGCTATTTGTTGGTTACCGCAAGGCTGGATAGAAGTTTCTTGGCCTCGTCGGTGAATTTCCCGTCGGGGGTGGCCGCCAGGGCCTTTTCCAGAGCGGTCTTTCCGTCTGCGGTCTGCTTAAGCCCCAAGTGGGCCACACCGAGGTAAAACAAGGCATCGCCATCGCGCGATCGTGTGCGGGTCGCCTCTGTCAATAGCTGAATCGAAAACCGGTAATCGCCGCGACGGCAGGCGAGCTTCCCGAGCGACGCAGCGATCTCGTCATCACGCGGAAGATCCTGCCGGATTTTGAGCGTGAGATCGTAAGCTCTGCTTTCATTTCCCGGGACCTCCGCAAGGAGCAGAGCAAGTTGTCGGGCGGCGGGGATAAAACCAGGACTTCGCGCGAGGATCTTCTCGTAGATCCGCTGGGCTTCGATGGCCTGTTGTTTCGACTCAGCCCAGCGAGCACTCGCAAACAGCGACACCAAGCTTTCGGGTTCGGCGGCCAATGACTTTTGGACCTCCGACGAAAAGGAGGATGCGGACGGTTTTAGAGCGAAGGAAACCAACTCGACGAATGATTTGGCCCGGCTGGCCAGCGACGAGGAGTTCATCGTCGCGACGGCTATCATGGTATTGGTGGCTAGGTCGATTCTTCCCATGGCGAATGCGGCGATGGCGAAATCGTACTGAACGACCGGATTCGTCGGGAGTTGGCTCGCGCTGTTCTGAAGCAGGCTGAACGCATACGAATGATCTCCGGCGAGGGAGGCGGTTCGTCCGGACACATGTCCTACCACGGGATCCTCCGGCGCCAATTGGCGAGCCTGACGCGCGAGTTCAAGGGCGCGATTGGTGGCTCCGAGCTGTTCAATCTGGAGCAGCCCGAATCGGCTCAGGAGATTCGGCGAACTCGGGTTGATTTTGAGAGCGGCTTCGAAAGCTTCTCGGGATTTTTCAGTAGCTCGGGAGGCGGCGTAAGAATTGGCAAGTCGGGATAGTGCAATAAGATCCTGCGGGGCCTCGGCACGGCGCTTCACAAGAGCTGCGATGGTTTCTGGCGATGGGGGCTCCGTCGGCGTCTCAAGGATGGCCAAGTGGGTTTTGGCGACCTCTTTCTCTTCGAAGTTTGCTGGAGAATCCACTGCTTGATGCAAAGCGATCCGTGCAGGAGCTTCGTGTCCCATCATGTAATGAGCCATCCCCAGGTGATATTGAACTTCCGGATTTCCCCCGAGTTCATCGGATGCGTCGATGAGTAGGCGCAATGCTTCGGGAAAGTTCTTCCGGCGGTATTCAATCCAGCCCAGGGTTTCGGCCACGATGGCGCTTTGGGGATTGTCCCGGCGAGCCCGGGTCGCCATTTCGTGCGCCAGGGAAAGCTCACCCATCTTCTCGCTAAGTAGAAACGAGAGATTGTTCAGTACGAGCGCCGAGTTGGGCTGAATCTTTAGAGCCGTTTCATACGAGGCTCGCGCTTTTGCATACTTTCCCGTCTCGGTGTGGATCATGCCGATGAGGGTCAAGGCTCCGACATTGCTCGGTGCCTTTTGGACCGCACGTTCCAATTCCGCGAGCGCTTCGGCGTTCCTTCCCGAGCGGATGAAGAGCTGTGCGAGTCCAAGGAGGGCCTGCTGGGAATCCGGGGCGATTTCCAGCACTTTTCGAAGGGCCGCTTCGGCTCCGCTCGAATCGCCCGCCGTTCGCAGGAGCTCGGATTTGATCAACCAGAGGATGGTTTCGCCTGGTGATTCCTTGATTCGTTGTTCGATGCGGGCCATCGCGGCGTTCCGGTCTCCGGCTTTGACGTCCAATTGGATCAGTTGTTCCACCGCCATCGGATTCTTTCGGTCGAGAGCGAGACAATCCTCGAAAGCGCTGCGTGCTTCTTTGTCGCGATTCTTCTGCCTGAGAACCATGCCCAGTTGGACAGCGGCGGCTGTATTGGTGGGAAACTGGCGCCGAAGCGCCGAATACGCGGAAATGGCGTCGTCCAGTCGACCGGTGGCCCGGTAGGCCCGTGCCAGTAGCATTTTGGGTTGGGGAAGGTGGGGAGCACGCTGTGTAAGATCAACCAACAGTCCGATGGCTTCAGCAGAGTTGCCACGGGCGATTTCCAGCTCCGCGAGGAGCATCGCAGACTCGATGGACTTCCCGTCGAGGCGGACCGCTTGGCGAAGGTGGACCAAGGCTTTGGCGGAGTCCTTGTTGATGAGGTTGGCGATTCCTAGCTGGTATTGGATCTCGCTCGATGCCGGCATCCACTTGGAGGCGGATTCCAGCGCCTGAATCGCGTCGGCAGGCTTGTTTTCGGCCAGGTCAATCTTGGCACGTACCCGAAGGGATACGGGATCGGATGGACTTTGGCTGAGGGCTCGTTCGAGCAAGCGACGTGCATTCGGGTAGTCCTTCTGGTTGAAGGCGACCTCCGCCCGTGTGGTCCACGCCGGAATGACCTCGGGCGCCTTGGCATTCAATTCGTCAAGTGCGCGGATTCCCTCTTCAACCTTTCCTGACTGGAGGAGAGCCTGGGCAAGACGGAGCCTGGCTGGGCCATAAGGAGGGGACAATTCAGCAGCCTTTGCCAACAGCACCAACGCCTCATCCTTATTGCCATCGGAGTACAGGACACCGCCAAGCGTCATATGGGCAAGGACCGAGGTAGGTTCTACCTGAATCGCTTGCTGGAACGCGGCAATGCCGCCGGCCTTATCGCCACGTCGAATGGCTAGCTCTCCGTCGGCGAGGCGAAAGACGGCACGATCACCGGCCTGGGTTCGGAGCTGCTGGAGGGTGTTGGTGAACCGAGCGATGGCCTCGGGAGTGTTGGCGGTCCGAAGGAGAGTCATCACCGCCGTCTCATTCGCCGGTTCGCGTTGCAGGATGGCATCCACCTCCTCTTTCCAGAGGTTGGTACCTGAGATCGAATAAATCAGGGCCAGCGCCTCACGCACGGGAATTTCGTTCGGATAGATATCCCGCACCTGCCTAAGGAGGGGAAATGCATGCTGAAGCTGCCCCTGCTCAAAAAAGATACAGCCCAGCTTCATCCTGGCATGGCTGTTCGTTGGCTGGGTTTGCAGGGCATTGAAGTATTGAATCTTGGCCGCCTCGAATTCCCTTTTCTCGAAATGACGGTCAGCGCTTGCCAGTGTCGCTCCAATATCAGACTTCCGAGAACATCCCGCGGTGATCGCCCACATTGCGGCGCATGCCCAATAAAGGGTCCTTCGTGCTCGATCCGATAGGGATCTCACCAGGATAGAAAGTTTTGATTTGATCATACTCGGCGGCGATCGCACGGAATAAAGTAACACACCTTTGTATTTCGCACAGTCCAAAGACACGAGCGGAGCGGCATCGAGCCAAACCGTCGTCTTACGGTGGGGTTGCCCGGAGGCGGCTGGATTGGCGTTCCCGGCGTGAGAACCACCAAAACATCACGAAGAGAGGTATCAGGCTCACAGCGAAGAACAGGGGCCCGCCTCGCTTGTGCAAAGCGGAGTTCATGATCTGCGGATCGACGTGAACTGAGAGGAGCGTCAGCGTGAGGATGCGGAGGGCATTGCGGAAAATCCCGAGCGGGACAATGACCAGGATCACGGCAGCCTGATGCAGTCGATTGCGAAGAAGCAGGTAAGCCCCAAGTACCCCCGTAATGAATAAAACCAAGGTGGAGCGGATTCCGCTGCATTCTGGCGCCACTTGGATGTGGATGTTCGGCAGCCAGAATGCCATGCCGTCCCTTAGGTAGGGCGTTCCGGAGGCCGCGAAAAGCCAGTCGGAGGCCGTCGCCGACGCGGACTGGAGGCCGAATTCGATAGCCAGGATCGCTGGATCAGGGAGAGGGATCGTGAAGGCGAGGAAACAAGCCGCGAAACGGTGCTGACGGAGCCACTCCCAACCCAAATGAAGCGATGCCACTCCCCAGACCCCAAGCACCCAGGCGGCCATTTGGGTTGTCAGCCAGGACGTGCCGCTGGTTATCCAGCCCGAACGCCGCGCGGCGATCCCGCCCAAGGCACAAAGGGCAGCCATGGCGATTAGGATCCAAGCGGTGACTTGGCTTGATGGGCCGGAGTAGGGTGCTGCCTTCTGGTTCTGCCATACGAGCCACGCGGCAATGAAGGGAATCAGGATGGCGTAAGAGTAAAGTTCATCGGCGATGGCACCACGAACCAGGGAGACCCAGGCTTGCGCGGTGATCAGGGTGACAAACAGTACTGAAAGTAGAAAACGGCGGCCCCGGGGCCCCAGCGCATGCGCCTGGGGGTGGGCGCGGGACGTGCGGACCGGATCCGACGTGCTTGCACGCGGGCCGCCTGCTTTGTCGGCTACCGTGGGCAAGCCGGCCCTGGGAGTGCCGTTGGAGGAGGGAGGGGACATGCGAATGCCGACGTGATTCATAGCGAGTAACTGATTCGTAGCCCAAACTGATGGCTGTCAAATTCGAAACCTTGCAAATCGGAGGAATTCGCACGGTATGAGTAGGTCAATGATGTCGTCAGTTTCCGGGTGGGTCTCCAGGCAAAGGTGAAATTGGCGAAAGAGGAATCGTCCTCACGCAAAAGCGTGTCGGTGAGGGTGGTGCTTTGATAACTGCTGGAACGTAATCCACCTGCGACTGTCGTGCTCCACTTCGGAGTGAAAAGATAGGTCAAACCGGCCTGCATCGACGAGTTTTCCGTGAACTGGTTGCTGAAAAAGGCCGTGTCGGTCGAATGGTCAAATCCCGCAAAGACGGAGAGCTTGTCGAGAACTTGGTACGTGAGGGTGGCGGACACGAGGGGGGATAAGTTCGCCTTCGCATCGCTATCGATGAACTCCCGGCGGTCCACGCCGCCTGAGAGCGAATAGGACAATTTGGTGCTGAGTAATCCTTGTATCCTGCCACTCAGGCGGAGCGGCAACATATCCGTGCCCGGATCGAGCATGTCGTATCCAACACCCAGACCGATTCCTGCGGAAATCTTATCCGTGAGCGTGCGGTCGAACCAGTTCTGGTTGAGCCAGGAGTAGGAATCTGGAGTTCCTTCGGTGAATCGGATGCTCTGGATGAGGGAAAAGGAGAGGGAATTTCGCGCCCCGGCATCGCGATTTGCAGTAATCCCGGTCAAGTGGACGGTCTGGTCGGTCTGGCGCCCTGTCTCGATCAACGGTTGGCTGGAAATCGATGTGGCGTGGTTGAGTCCGAAATTCCAGGCAGGCGCTTGAGCTGTCCCGGCCAGGCTCACGAGTTGATCAACGGTATCTCTGAATCCATCCGCAGAGAAAAACGTAATACTCGGGGCGTAACGCAGGCTCCACCGTTCTCCGGCGAAAATGTTGAGTCCGGGGGTCAACGCCTGCCGAAAGGAGGCATCTTCCTGTCCCGAAAGTATCAAGAGACCGGTCCCGTAGGTGAGTCCATACGATACATCAAAGCCAATATCGAGGGGACCGACTTGGATCGGCGTCAGCTTTTTCCTGTCTTGCCCACCGCCTGCACCTGCAGGCATGAGGTTGTCACCCAGGGCGGAGGTTCCCAACCCAGGGCGCAACAGCGGGCTTGGCGGCGAGGGGGCATCGAGCCAGCCGGGCAACGCGGGCGTGCTAGGGGTGAGCCAAGGCGCTACCGGTATCCGGCGGGATTCGAATGTCGTGGCGAACGGGGCGGGGAGTTCGGACAGCTCCGCTGGTTCCTGGGACTGTGCGAGGACCGGAGCGGGTGCTCCGAGGGCGAGCAGGGATGCTAGAATCTGGGGGGCGAGAAAACGGGTTCGCGACGGGTCGGAGTGGGATTTCCAGATCGTTGTCATGGGTGCGGGCGATTCCGTGTCTCGATTCATGATGGGGCGGTTGGGGTACGATGAGTGGGTTAGTCACCGTAGTCGATAAAGAACCAAGCGTAGAGCACCGCCAGCGTCTCGCCCAGAATGGTCTTGATTCCAGAACTGTACCGCCACCATTGAGCCGATTCGTAGTCGCGATTCTCTATTGAGATGACCCCCACCTCAACATGGTTCCCCAGGGCTCTTCGGAAGCAGAGGCGACTCCTCCGGGCATGAGTTCCTTCGGTCACCAGGTTCATGGCATCGATTTTCACCCCATTGACGGCAAGGAAATCGCGCAGTGCTAGCGCCGAGGCGTAGGTGCGGTTCCTGTGCCTTGCTTCAGAGGGTACCGGCTGGACCTCTGCGTCGGAAAGCCCGAGCTTTGTAAACGTTGCGGCGGCGACTTCGGCAAAGGTGCGGTGTTCCGACAGATAGCTCCCCCGCTCCAAGGGGCCGCCGGTCGTGTAGATGCGGTCGTAGCCGTTCCGTCGATATTCGACGAAGGCTTCCTCCAGGGCATAGTCCGGAAGCCAGCCTTCAACCACGAGTACCTTCGTCGAGACGGGGGCACTCACGGCGAGGAAGGGATGAATCTGCCACAACCCCAGGGCGAGGCCGACCCCCGCGATGAGCGAGACGATGAGGGTTGTGCGACCGCGACCCCGCGCCGGGACGGCACCTGCCTGCGAACTGGCTGATTGGGGACGGGGAGGCATCGCGGCTCTCAGTTCCGGTAGAATTCCTTGTACCATGCAACAAAGCGGCGAACCCCTTCCTCGACCGGGATCCGCGGTTGGAATCCAACGTCCCGGAAAAGATCTTCGACGTCGGCGAAGGTTGCTGGCACGTCCCCGGGCTGCATGGGCAAGAGCCGTTTCTCGGCCTTCCTTCCGAGAGCTTGCTCAAGGCATGCCACCAGGTGGAGGAGTTCGACCGGTCGGTTGTTGCCAATGTTGTAGACCCTGTAGGGAGACCGGCTCGTGCCGGGATCTGGGGTATCGCTGTTCCACGCGGGATTGCCGGGCGAAATACGATCCGTGACACGGATCACTCCCTCCACGATGTCGTCGATGAACGTGAAGTCGCGCTGCATCCGCCCTTCGTTGAAAAGGTCGATGGGGCGGCCCTCGAGAATCGACTTGGTGAAGAGGAAAAGGGCCATGTCGGGCCGACCCCAGGGGCCATAGACGGTGAAGAAGCGAAGCCCAACAGTCGGCAGTCCAAAGAGGTGGCTGTAGGTGTGAGCCATGAGCTCGTTCGACTTTTTGGATGCCGCATACAGGCTGACGGGATGGTCGACATTGTGGTGGATCGAGAATGGCATCCTCGTGTTGGCACCATAGACTGAGCTGGAGGACGCGTAGACCAAATGCTCCACACCATAATGGCGGCAGGCCTCAAGGATGTTGACAAAGGCGACAATGTTGCTGTCGACGTATGCGTGTGGATTCTCGAGGGAGTAACGGACCCCTGCCTGGGCGGCGAGGTGGATGACCCGTTGTGGGCGCTCAGCGGCAAAGAGTGCCGGAACTCCGGCTCGATCCGCTAAGTCGAGCCGGATGAGCCGGAACTTGGGGTGACGAAGAAGGCGTTCGAGGCGGGCCTCCTTGAGGGTCACATCGTAGTAGGCGTTGACGATATCAACTCCGACAACCTCGTCATCTCGGTCGAGTAGCCGCTGAGCTGTGTGGAAGCCGATGAAGCCGGCGGCGCCGGTCACGAGTATTTTCATCGAGGAGGAGTTCGAAGCGACAACGGTGCGGTGCGCTAGGCTTTCAAGACCTGGCCACTCTTGGTCTTCGTGTTGACCATCGCGTTGCGGGTATCGACGATCAGACCCGCCCAATCGGCAAGTTCTTGGTAATTGACGCAGGCATGTGCGGTGCTGATGAGCACGCAGTCGTATTGCGAAACCGTGGATTGATTCCAGGGCACGGATTTATGTCCCGCCCAAGCTGGATGCTCGCGGGTCCGCCGGATCGAGGGAACGTAGGGGTCGTGGTAGGAGACATCCGCACCGCGAGCCTTGAGAAGTTCCAAGAGGTGGTAGCTGGGAGATTCCCGATCGTCGTCCACATTGGCTTTATAGGCGAGTCCGAGGATCAGGATCTTGGAGCCGTTGACCGGTTTGCGGTGCTGGTTCAAGGCGGCGGCGACGCGTTCGACGACGTGTTCCGGCATGGCAGTGTTGACCTCGCCGGCGAGTTCGATAAAGCGGGTGGCTTGTCCGTATTCTCGAGCCTTCCATGTGAGGTAGAACGGGTCGATAGGGATACAGTGACCGCCGAGCCCTGGGCCGGGATAAAACGCCATGAAGCCAAAGGGCTTCGTTTTCGCGGCGTTGATAACCTCCCACACGTCAATTCCCATGGCGTCGTAAACGACCTTGAGTTCGTTGACGAGAGCAATATTGACGCTGCGAAAGATGTTCTCGAGGAGCTTGGTGGCCTCAGCGGCGCGGCACGAGGAGACCGGCACGACCGTCTTGATGGCCTGACCATACAGGCTCGTTGCTTTTTCGAGGCAGGCCGGGGTGAGCCCCCCGACGACTTTCGGAATGTCAGCGACCTTTGATTGCGGATTGCCTGGGTCCTCTCGCTCAGGGGAGAAGGCGAGGTGGAAATCGGTGCCTGCCTTCAAACCCGATCCTTTCTCGAGCACTCCCCTCAGGTCTTCATCAGTCGTCCCGGGATAGGTTGTGGATTCGAGGACGATAAGCTGACCCTTGCGCAAATGAGGAGCCAGCGCCTCGCCAGTCTCGAGAATATAGGAGATGTCGGGCTCGCGATTCTTGTTCAGCGGGGTGGGGACGCAAATGATAACAGCGTCGACCTCGGAGGAACGCGAGAAATCGGTCGTGGCCGAGAAACGCCCGGATTGAACCTGATCTTTGATGGACTCCGAAGGGATATGGTGGATGTACGAACGGCAGGCGGCCAGGGCTTCGATTTTGGTTTGATCTATGTCCAATCCGAGGACGCGGAGGCCGGATTTGGCGAATTGAAGGGATAATGGAAGGCCGACATAGCCGAGACCGACGATGGCAATGGATTTCATGGAGTGTGTGTCTGTTCTTGGAAAGAATCGGGAAGAGTGCGGTTCAATCTGGAACGAGATGGAACGAGAGGATGCCCACATTCCGTTGATACTGATCGGAATAGGTCGGCAGAACCTGTAGGAGAATTCGACACGCAGGGCACCATGCGTGCTTGCTTGGAACGATGGGTTACGCGATCTCGCGGGCTGAGGCTAGGGTTCCGGAACCCACCGCTTCAGAGCGTCTTCCAACGCCTCCTCGACGGGCCGAATTTTCACACCGGTAGCGAGCAGTTTGGAGCAATCCATCACGCAATTCGACCGCGGAGTCTTGGCCGCCACCCGATAGAACTCCTCATCGCTGGCCCAAAACTCGAATGAGCGAGCGGGCCGGAGGTGGCGCTGAATGAGATCGACCACCCGTTTTGTTGTCGTGAATCCAGGATTGGTCACATTGTAGATGCCCGTTGGCGCGCGCCGATGCCAGAGTTCAAGGCAACTCTGGGAGAAGTCGGTGAGATGCGAGATCGAGTTGGCGTTGTCGTACACCTTGGAATACCGCTGAACCTTGGAGAGATAGTTCCGAGGTCCGTCGCGCTCATCAAAGGGGATTCTCAGGCGCCAAAGGTAGACGCCTGGCGCTTCGGCGAGGGCCTCTTCTCCCAGGGCCTTGCTTCCGCTATAAAAGCTGCAAGGTGGCGCACGGAACGAGAAATTGGGGGGGCACTTCTCGGTGAATCCAAGAACGCGATCCGGGTTGGTCTCCAAGAGGAGTTGTAAATCGGGCCGCGTGAGGTCCTTCTCAACAGTCACGGAATCATCAGGCTGCCGGATGCGGGCTCCGGCGTAAATGCAGCCCGAACTGACATGACCCCACGGAGTACCGGCGGCTTCGCAGGCATTGGCAATGGTAAGAGGCAACGCCAGGTTGCCAAGGAGAGTGTCGGCCCGCTGCGTCTCGCAGGCGTCGACATTCGGCTTGCCGGTGAAACCCCCGCAATTGACAACAAACGTGGGTTTTGAATCTCGGAGAACGCGCAACAGAGTTCCAAAATGGGTGTAGTCCAGTTCGGCACGCCGCAAGGAACGGCAATGCCATCCGCGTCGCTCAATGTCGCGCGCGAAAGCTCGGCCAACGTATCCAGATCCACCGAGGAGTAGTATGAAGGGAACCATGAAAGGAATGGCATTCAGGAACGACTCGACTCTTCCGCCACCCCTTCGAGGTAGGCGCGGTACTCGCAATTTGGAAGGGTCTTGATGAGACTCTCGAGGTTGGGGAGGGTCAGAAAACCGCGTCGAAGAGCCGCCTCTTCAGGGCAACCGATCTTGATGCCGGCGCGCCGCTCAATGGTTTGGACGTAAGCACTAGCCTCGTGGAGACTGCTGCTCGTCCCCGCGTCGAGCCATGCGAAGCCACGGTTGAGGCGGTGAACCTTGAGTTGGCCGCGACGTAAATACTCCAGGTTGACGTCGGTGATCTCCAACTCTCCTCGAGGAGACGGTTTCAGAGCCCGGGCGATGGCGACCACCTCGTTGTCGAAAAGGTAAAGACCAGGCACAGCGTAATTGCTTCGGGGCGCCTTGGGCTTCTCCTCGATTGATATCGCCAGACCGGCGGCATCAAACTCTACGACCCCGTAGCGCTCGGGATCTTGGACATGGTAGCCAAAGATGACCGCACCTTCGCGGAAGCCCGAAAAGGCCTGTTGTAGCGCGTCGCCGCCATAAAAAATATTGTCGCCAAGGATGAGCGTGACGGGATCGGTTCCGATGAAGGAATCCGCTATGCGAAAGGCTTGGGCGATGCCTTCGGGCCGCGCTTGTTCGCGGTACTCGATCTGCAAACCCAGGCGCGAGCCGTCGCCGAACAACTGCCGATAGCGGGGAAGGTCCTGCGGTGTCGAGATGAGGCAGAGCTCTCGGATTCCCCCCTCGACGAGGGTGGTCAACGGATAATACACCATCGGCTTGTCGTACACCGGTTGAAGTTGCTTGCTGGCGACGAGTGTAAGCGGGTAGAGCCGCGAGCCGGCTCCGCCGGCTAGAATGATTCCTTTCATAAATATGGGTGCCTGAGCGAGGATATAAGTACGGTTGGGTCTATGATGGACCGATTTGTTGGGTCGTGCTTATGGCTGCAAGCCTTTGCGGCATGCCTTCCTGGCCAGCAGAGAGTGCGAAGGCAAATGGTACCAGGTTGGCGAGAAGCTCTCGAGTGACGAGATGTAGTCCGACCTAGACGACACGGTTTGGACGCCATTTTCGGCTAAGTAGCGTAAAGACCTCAGATCGGCTCTCAGGGATGAGAAGAAGGACAATTGTAGCGGAGACGAGTGCGAGTAGCATCGAGAAACCCATTATGACGGGCAGACTCAGCGCATTCAGGAAGATGAAGCGGAAGATCCAGATACCGCCGACGGAGACGATCACAGCCAGCATCGGGATGGACATTGTCGATAAAGGAATCTTATGGGAGCTAGACAGGCGCCTGAACGAAGCGAAGCATGCAAAAGCTTCACCGAGCAGTCCGGAACACGCAATGGTCCAGAGTGGCTGGCCGGTGAGGGCCAGGATCAATGCAGGTGCTAACGCGGTGGCGCGCCAAATGTTCGAGACCATTTGATTGATCGAGTCCCCGCGGGCTATCGCCGCAAGCGCGGGGGCAATTCGAAGCGATCGAAAGGCGGTCGCGGAGCTGAGCAATGCAAGTATAACTCCCGAACTGGTGTAAGCAGGGCCATACACCACTCGCATCCATACATCGGAAGCGCCGATGAGTGCGATGGCTGAGGACGATGAAAAAGCGCAAACAATAGCTATGACCAAACCGTAACGCTGGAGGAACTCCACAGGGTCATTTTGAACCTTGGCCAGGATCGGAAGAGCAATCGAATTGAAGACTCGCCCAAAGAGAAATGATGGAACCAATGCCAGGGACGCTGCCGCAGCGTACGGACCCAGGTCGGTCATCGTGTAAGTTGAGGCAACGAGGAACTGATCCCCCTGCATCACGGCGAACATCAGAAGTCCATTGACGACAAGCGGCCAGCCGAAGCGGAGCATTCGAATTCCATAATCCCGGTGGCACTTCAAACCATACGGACGCTCGGCAAAACCATGGCTACAAATGGTAGAAGCGAGCGACTTAATGATAAGAAGCGCGACCATCGTCCTATAGTCCTTGTACCAAAGAGCCAAGGGCCACGCCAGCAGGGTGGTCAGTGCCTGAGGTATAGATTCGCTCCAAATCGACGGGCCGAAGCGCAGGTCCCTCTCGAAGCGACGGACGTCGAGATGCTCGAAGCCTCTCAGCAATGGAATTATGGCCAGATAGTTAATGGAAGACTGGATCGCGCTTATGTTGAGCAGGTGTGCAATCGGAACCGACCCGACTAGGATTAGGAGAGCTGAGAGACCTGACGAGAGCAGATTGACCGAATGGGCCGTATTAATGAAGTCGGGGTCGCCACCCTCAGGATCGCGTATGACGAATCTGGAGATCCCCATCATCGAGGAAAACTCCAGAAGGGAAATCACCATTGCGAAAGCAGCCGAGACACCAAAGTCGGCTGGGGTCAGGATCCGGGCCAGGACCATGTTGCGGAGTAAAGAGGCTCCATAAATAAAGACTTGCGCTACAGTGAGCGTCATCGAACTGGAGAGTGCCTTAGCCCTGATTCCCATTGCGTTGGTGCCTTTGCTGTGCATCCAAGTAATCACACAGGATCATTTGCGTTTGAATCTCTGCGGTGCGGTCCGCCAGGCATGGGAGACGAATTGGCGCCTGAAAATCGAATAGCCTCACGAAATCGAGTAACGGATGATATATCGACGGCTGACATAAAGTGGGAAGCGTGTGAGCCGACGACCGATAGGGAATGCTCCCACCATCGAACTTCCTGGATTCCCTCGATTACATTGGCAGGGAACCGCATTGCCAGGACTCTCGCGGGATTGCCGGCAACAACCGCAAAAGGCGGAACATTCCTGGTCACCACCGCGCCTGCGCCAACCACAGCTCCCGAAGCGATCTCCGTGCACTTCGGAAGAATCAAGACTCGACTGCCGATCCACACGTCGTGTCCAACTCGCAGTGGATTCGACTTTATCCCCGGAATGGCATCCTCACGGAGCAAGCCGCAAGAGGCGTTGAAAAAGAGAGGATGTTGAGACAGCCAATTAAGCGGATGGTTACGGCGAAGCACCACCAAGCCCTCCGCAAAGGACGAGTAGTTGCCAACGGTCGTCCCCGGAGGCAGTACGCCGGGCGCAAAGCAGGAACCGTAACTATATTGACCTATGGAGACCGAGTAGTACTTAGCGAAAATCCGTCGTAGCGTCGGGGAAAACATTTCGCCTCCGTCAAGCCGATTCACGAAGCGACGCAGGGCCGGCCTAAGAGGCCGGGCGGCGTATAGAGCGACGACGGCCCGGGACAAAGCTGCATTCATTGGGAGGCTACCGGGGTCAAACTCTTAAGCATACTGACTGGCATGGGGCTCGTTAAGACGCCTTGCATCAACAACATTTTTGAAGATACTGAACAGTTGACCTCGCGGGCACCACAAGAACTTAGCGTTACGTTGACTCGTTCTCCTGGTGCTTTGAAATATCGGCGCACTGTCCGGATGGCTCAATGCAACACACGCTCGGTCGAGACCAGAGGCTGTTCCAGCCTCTGGTAATGTGCCAGGTACTTGGTTTTGGTTACTTGCAGCAGTCGGCGTTCCTGTAAGAGCAAGAATTGCGTGCCCGCCACCAGCCCAGCATGGATGGCCGGAGCTATTTGGGTGCCTGCAAAACCCCGCCCTGTTCCGAGCTTGGTAATCAACTCTTCGACCTCAGACATGCCACGTGGATTCTGTAGGGTGGCTGGTGCGGACAAGCTCCCTTTGCCTCCGAAGTTGGTTTCGGAAGCAGGTTGCGTAGCCTCCCAACGAATCTTCAGAAGTTTCGAACTTTTTGTTGAACAACATACGAACACTGGGCTTAAGGCATAGTTCAATTTCTTTGGTAAGCAGTGGACTAGTGCACCACCCGGAGTCCGGTCGGAGGAGTAGGGGTGTTCGACTTCGAAGAGGAATACGGTCCGGCTTCCCAGGTGTCGCCACGCGCGCGTCCGTCCTTATCGAGTACGAACAAGGATGAAAGATTCTGGGCAGAACCGATGACCGGGGAGCTCGGAAGAGGCCGGTAGGAGTTTTGACGATCCAGGCGAGGATCCCGGGCTAGGGCTTGTCCGAAGTTGCGAGGCACCACCGGAGCAGCGACATTGCCATCCGTATCGTACCAGATGGTATCTGGAGCATCCCACCAAAAATTGCTTGGCCCGACATAGTCAGTCTGCTTAGATGAGACCGTCCCTCGTTTGCAGTTGAGGAAGATATTGTTGGCGATGATTGTATTTGCTCTGTTGATTGGAAAGCTGGCTGAGATGGCGCCATAGCTGCGAAAATCGACGAAGAGGTTGTTCGCGATGACATAATCACCCTCAAAGGGTTCGAGTGTCGAACATGCGATACCCATGAATGCGCTCTTTTTCTTGGTCGAACTCAGGATATTGTTGCAGATCACAACGTTACTCCGCACACGCTCGAGGAAAACGAGTTGCGTAAAGTCCTCCATAAAGTTTCCCTCAATCCAAATGTTTCCTCCTTCGGGATTCAATTGTATCGCATCGGGGTGCATGCCGAAGAAGGTCTTGAAGCCAAGCTGACGCATGGTGCAATTGAGGACTTGGGCTTTTCGATTTGCACCCAGTTGGATGCCGTCATCGCCCAGTCGTGTAAGAGTGCAGTTCCGAATCGTGATCCAGTCGTACTTAGACGACTCCGAACCGGTGTAATTGATTTGAGTGACATTGATCCCGTCGCCCGTCGTATTCGCGACGCTACATTGTTCGATCACAAACTTTCCACATTCGTTCCACACACGAATGCCGTGTTGCTGCTTAGTATCGAGCTCATAGGAGTCGTTTCGGTCGATCGAGATTCCGCGCAACAGCAGGTTAGCTGAGAGCCTTAGATTGACGCTATGTCCCAGGGTCGGATGTTTGCTGTTAAGGAAGAAGAATTGATTCGTTCCCACCAAGCCGTCGATCGTAACGAAATTGCAGTTGTAGAGCTGCATGCTTGGGAAAACAGCTGCGGCGCTTGAGTCTTGCAAGATTCGGACGGTGATGTCGGAAAAACCTAGCAATTCAAGACGGTCGGCGTAGTTACCTGGGGCGACCCAGATTGTGTCACCGGGTTTAACGTTTGTCTTGGCAATGTGGATTGGGCTGGTCCATGCATTCGCCCGGTCGGCGCCGGTATTAGAACCTGCCGCGATCGAGTCGAGGTACCAATCCGCAGCAAGGACATTAGGGTTTGACGCGAGGAGCGCGAGAACTAGCGTCCACAAGGCCAGTACTTTCGGCGAACGATGTGATCGCTGAGCGTGTTGGATGGGACAGATCGAGTACGGTCTTATCATAACTAGCATAAGGAATTGATGGTTTCGAGCAAGTGCACGCTGAAAGCCCCCAAATGGGGTGTGCGAGGTCTTCAATTTATGTGGATGGGTAGCGGGTTTGGGTGGCGATTGGCCGGGTCTTCGATTCGGACAACAATCCGAATACGTGGTGCGGCAGGTCGGCTGAAGCCTCGTTTTGGCTGCGGCCAGTCCGTCGTCACTAGATCTTGGCAAGAACTGGAAGCTTTCATGTCCAATGGAGCTCGGGCGTCGCATTCGGTGCCTCAAGAGATTGCGTAGTGCGTGTTCCGTGAAGGAGAAGGAACAGGCGTCACGTCCTTGTTGTCTTGCTCTGGTTGCTGTGCTGAGCCTGACTGCGCGTTTGGGCGTGGCGTGATGGACCGCATACCAAGAACAGCGGTCGTTCAGGTTGGGGCAGCGGCATTGGAGAATGGGCCGCGAATGTGCTCATCTGGAACCACTGCGCTGATCGGCGTCCCATGCAAGTGCGACTCAATGTATACGTATCGGCTGATTTGGTTGCTTTTTAAACATGTTTTTGGGCGGACAAATCGGGTCGTTCGTTTGGTGAGGGGGCCCTGTAGGATTTAGAGGTTCAAGGTCGAGGCTAGCACAGGTCCCACGGGTGTCCATTTCCAGCCCTCACGGAGGTGGTTAAAGATTTCCTTCAGGCGTGTAAATGCGGCGGCTTCCGCGGTGATTCTTAAGCAGTGTGTTGCTTCGGCAACAGTGCGTGAGAGGACGACCGGGATTCGTGTAGCCTGGGCTCCATGGCTGAACCCTCCAACGTGGAATGTACCCGGAACGGATTCTCGGCGACGGATTTGAGCGAACTGCAACGCCAGGTGGCGGCGTGGCGGGGCGCGCAGCGAGGCCGGTCGCGATTGCCT
>Ga0209181_10000368_pt1 | contig 85201 bp, 52 predicted proteins | sample MAT05_FD_187208 | JGI IMG/M metagenome (GOLD analysis project Ga0209181, IMG submission 187208) | Freshwater microbial communities from Lake Fryxell liftoff mats and glacier meltwater in Antarctica - MAT-05 (SPAdes) (version 2) | ecosystem: Environmental > Aquatic > Freshwater > Ice > Liftoff...
GGACTGCCGTCAGGTGTTCGAGGTCGCCGCGGCGCTGCCGCCGCTGCCGAAGATGCCGCGCGACGACTCCACCCCGCCCGCCCGCCGCCCCGAGCCCGAGGTGGTCGAAGCGCAACTCGCGCCCGCGCCGAAGGCGAAGCCGAAGCCGCCGAAGCCGCCGAAGCCGAAGCCGCCGGCGGTCGTCGAGGCCGTGGTGGTCCCCCCCGCGAAGCCGGCCGGCGGGCCGAAGGAAGTGGTGTGGACCCCGGGCGCCGACCTGCCCGCCGCGCCGCCGCCGCCGGCCCCGAAGGTGCGCGAGTACGAGGAGGCGTTCGAGGAGCCGGTCCGCCGCCGGCGGAAGCGCGGGCGGAACCTCGGGCCGATGATCCTCGTCGGGCTGCTGGTGCTCCTCGTGCTCGTGGGCGGCGCCGCGGGCCTCTATATCCTCCAGTACAAGGGGAAGGTGCAGGAGCAGGCCGTCGAGAAGGCCAAGGGGCTGTACGAGCAGCGGGAGTACCCGAAGGCGAAGAAGGCCTACGACGACCTCGCCGCCGAGTACCCCGACCACGCGGACGTGGACGAGTACAAGTTCTTCGCCGACCTCGCGCAGCTGCAACAGACCACACGGGGGCTCGGGAGCCGCGAGAACCCGCGCCCCGCCGTCGCGGCGCTGAAGGAATTCGCGGCCGCGCGCAAGGACTCGCCGTTCGCCAAGCCGGACAAGTTCGGCTTCGACGTGTACGACGCCGGCAAGAAGGTCGCGGAGGACGCCGCCGGCTACGCCCAGGACCGGGTGAAGGGGTTCGGCGGCGACCGCGGCAAGCTCGACGAGCTGAAGAAGGCCGAGGAGTTGGTCGCCGCCGGCCGCGAGCTGCCGGCGCTGGTCGAGCCGTTCCGCCCGAAGGAAGCGCTCGGGTTCGAAGACTCGCTGACGAAGTTCGCCGCCGTCGAGGCGGACATCGGCAAGGCCCGCACCCGCCTGTCGCGGCTCGACCAGGCGAAGGGGATGCTCGCCGACCCGACCGAGCAGGCGGCGGTGGAGGCGAAGGCGTTCCTCGCCGCGCACGGCCTCACCGACGACGCCGAGGCCCGCGACCTGATGACGCGGTCGGAGACCGAGTTCCTCCGCCGCGTCCGCTACGAGGCCGACCCCGCCGCGCCCGTCCCGCCGGCCCCCGCCGGCCGCGGCTCGTTCCTGTTCGTGTCCCCCGTCGGCGTCGCCAAGACGGTGCCGCGGAGCCAGCTCGACGACCCACCCACGGTGTTCCTCGCCGTCGCCCGCGGCGTGCTGTACGCGCTCGACGAGGACGGCGGCGACCTCCTGTGGGCGGCGCGCGTCGGGGCCGACACCTTCGACCCGCCGACCGTCGTCACGCTGGACACGGCCGACGGGCCGACGAGTCTGGCGCTGGTGCTCGGCAACGTGGCCGGGCAGGCGGAGGCGGCCGGGCGCGTGCTGAAGACCGGCGAGGTGAAGTGGCGGCAAGTCCTTCCCGCGCCCGCGGCCGGCCCCGCCGCGGTGGTCGGCGGGCGGGCGTTCGTTCCGGTGCGCGACGGCGTCGGCACCGTGGTCGTCATCAACCTGACGACCGGCGCCCGCGAGGGGCGGATCACGCTCGGGCAGTCGGTGGCGCAGGTGGTGGCGCGGCCCGGCACGGCGGAGCTGTTCGTCGCCGCGGACGCGCGCCGCGTGTTCGTGTTCGACTGCCCGCCGGGGTCGAACCCGCGCTGCGTCCGGGTGATGACGACGAACCACCCCGCCGGCTCGCTCCGCACCACGCCGGTGGTGCTCGGCCCGCGGCACCTCCTGTTCTGCCAGGCCGACGGCCCCGCCGCGATGGCGCTGCGCGTCTTCCCCGTGCTCGACACGCCGCCCCCCGCCGCCGACGCCCTGCCGGTGACGGAGCCGACTCCGCCGGCGGTCGAACTCCGGGTGCCCGGCTGGGTGTGGTTCCCGCCGGTGTCCGACGGCGAGCGCCTCGCGGCGGTGACGGACGCGGGCCAGTTCCGCCTGTTCGGCGTGAACATGCCCGGCAACCGCGACCCGGCGCTGTTCGCGCTGCCGTCGCCGACGCTGCCGACGCCGCCGGACGGCGCCCCCGTGCCGGGGCTGGCGCTGCCCGCGGAGGACGGCGCGTTCTGGGTGCTCGCCGGCGGGTCGCTGCAGAAGTACCGCCTGCGGCTCCACCCCGTCCGCGGGCTGGAGCTGGCGGCCGACGGGAAGGCCGAGCCGGTCGGGTCGCCGACGCAGCCGGTGCAGCTGAACCCGCGGCGCGACACGGCGTTCTTCGTGGTCCGCTCGGGGAACTCGTCCGGCTGTCGCGCCGTGGCGGTGCGGCTGCGCGACGGCGAGCCGCGCTGGCAGCGGCAGCTCGGCCTCGTGCCGGTCGGCCCGCCGGTGACGACCGGCACCGGCCTGCTGCTGGCGGACGAGGACGGCGGCGTGGTGGTCGTCCCCGGCGGCGCGGTGGCGACGCAGGTGGACAACCCGGCGACGCTGGTGGCGACCGGCCTCGGCGGTACGGTGGTGTCCGGCCCCGGGGCCGCGACCGGCCCGACGGCGGTGGCCCCGGGGCCGGCCGCCCAGCTGTTCACCCTCACCCCGACGGCGGGGGAGAAGGGGCCGCAGTGGGTGATCCGGTTCTACCAGCACGGCAACCTGGGGGCGAGCGCCACCGTCCCGGCCCCGGCGGCGCTGGCCGGTCAGCCGCTGGCGGTCGTCGGGTCGCTGCTGATCCCGGCGGCCGACGGGTCCGTCTACCGGTACTCGCTCGGCGGGGACTTGAGCCGGGCTGGGCAGCTGGCGCGCGGCCCGACGTGGCTGACCGACCGCCGCGGCGGCGACCCGGTGTGTTATCTGGTGGCGCTGGACGGCGACCGGTTCGCGGCGTCGGACGGCGGTCGGGCGCTGAACCGGTGGGCGTGGCCGGCCGGCGGCATGTGGTCGTCGGGCGACCTGCGGTGGGAGGTGCGCGACCGGGTGGCGTCGGTGCCAGCGTACCTCGCGGCGGCGGAGGGTCGGCCGGCGCGGCTGCTGATCGCGGAGGCGACGGGCGGGGTGTGGCTGTTCCCCGCCGACCGCGGCGGCCCGGCGACGCGCAGCTGGCTGCCGGGCCGCACGGTGTCGCTGCCGGGCGGGCGGGTGGGGCCGTTCGGCGTGTCGGCGGCGGGCCGGGTGTGTTACGCGGTGGAGGGGAAGGCGGACGAGCGGACGGCGGCGCGGTGGCTCGTGAGTCTCGACCCGGAGCGTGCGGACCCGGCGTGGGTGGCGGAAGTGGCGGAGCCGGCGGTGGGCGCCCCGGTGCCGCTGCCGGACGGCCGCTGGCTGGTGACCGACCGCGCCGGCGGGGTGACGGCGCGGGCGTCGGACACGGGTCGTGCGGTGGGGGAGGCGTCGGTGGGGTTGCCGGGGGCGATTCCGGTGGGGGCGGGTGTGCCGGCGGGCGCCGCGGTGCTGGTGCCGCTGACCGACGGCAGCGCCGCGGTGGTGCCGCTGCCGGCGGCGGCGAAGGAGTGACGCGCGGCTACCGGCCGCGGAGGAGGGCGTCCCAGGACTCGACCTTGACCAACCGGACGGCGAGCCGGTCGAGTCGGGGAAGGTTCTCGATCGCCATCAGCTTCGCCTTCTGCTCGTCGGTCGGCTCGCCGAACTTGAGGGTTCCAATCTTGAGGAGCGCGTTACGGGCGAATCGTTCGTTGGCGAGGTCTTCGATCACCTGGAAAGCCGAGGACTCGATCATTTTCATCGCCTCCACGAAGATACTGCGGAGCAGGTCAGGGGAGGAGGTCGGCGACGGCGACGGCCGCGCCCGGGGCGGCGAGCGTGGCGACCGACTCGCCGGGGCCGAAGGCGCGCTCGGAGCGGTACGCGGCACCGCCGTCGGGGATCGGGCCGGGGTCGCGGAAGACGCGCAGCTGCCGGTTCGGGATGTCCACCACCCAGTAATCCGCGATGCCGGCCGAGGCGTACAGCTCGGCCTGGCTGGTGATGTCCTCGAACAGCGTCTGGTCGGACACCTCGACCACCAGCACGGCCGTCGTCGGGTGCGCGGCGGCGTAGTCCTCGTAGCGGCCGGCCACGACCGCCACGTCGGGGAACGGCTTGCTGAACGGCTCCAGGTCGAGCGGCTGTTGGGCGCGGACGTAATGCCCGGTCGGGAAGGCCCGCTCCAGCGCCTTCGTCGTCTTGTGCAGCGCGGTGGCGTGCGGCGGGTTCATGGGCGGCTCCTGCACGAGAACCCCGCGGATCAGGCGGACGCGCGGACGGTGGCAGAACCGGTAATAAATCGCCTCGTACTCGGCCCGCGTGAACCGGACCGGTCGCGGGCCGTCGGGGTGGTCCTCCACGATGGTGCCGGCGGCGAGCGACAGGGCTCGGTCGGCGAAGGCGGGGAGCTGCGCGAGAACGGCGAACTCGTCCGCCGTCCAGGTGCGCGGGGTACGGCCCGTGCGGCGGACCGGCGGCGGGGTGGCGGGGGCGGCGGTCGTCATGCGTGGCACCTCCAGCGGTAGCGTAGCCTCACGCCTTCCCGAGCACCAGATCGACCACTCGGGCAGTCGGTTGCGAAATGCCCGTTCCGATCCTACGCTTGCCAGGGCGCTTGCGAAGGTCCTTCGGAGTGCAGGTCGTGACCGAAGGTTCGTGGGTATCGTTCTTCGCTGTTGTGATAGGCGCGGTGGGCGTCCTGTCGGCCCTCATGCTCTTTGCCAACTTCTGCAAATGGCTGGCCTCGTTGACTCCCACACCGCCACCTACTCCTGTCACTACGAAAGCCGCCGAACCGTCGAAGAAAGAGCAAGACCACACGGGAGGTGTGATTTTCCTCATCATCATCTTGGGTGTGGGTGGCTACGGCTGGCTTACCGCGCCGCCCAAAACTACCCCCCAAGTTCCGGCGTACTACAGCCCTCCGCCTCAGCCGGTGTGGGTGAACGGGTACTACAGGCAGAACGGCACCTTCGTCAACGGCCACTATCGCACCTCCCCTGACCATACCGACACGAACAATTGGAGCACTTCCCCGAACGTCAATCCGTTCACAGGGCAGAAAGGCACACGTTCGCATCGCTGATGGTAAGCAGGAGAGGTGTGGAACAACGGCACCCCCGCCCGCGGCGGGCCGCGAACGGGGGTGCGTGGGTGTCGAACTCGGCGGGCGGTCAGCCCAGGTTCATCGACAGCAGGAACTCGGTGTTGTTCTTGCTCTTCTTCGCCCGGTTCACGATCAGCTCCATCGCCTCCACCGGGTGCATGTCGGCCAGCACCCGGCGCAGGATGCGGATGCGGTCGTGCTCCTCGGGGTGCAGCAGCATCTCCTCCTTGCGCGTCCCGCTGCGGTTCACGTCGATCGCCGGGTACACCCGCTTCTCCACCAGCCGCCGGTCCAGGTGCAGCTCGCTGTTGCCCGTCCCCTTGAACTCCTCGAAGATCACCTCGTCCATCCGGCTCCCCGTGTCCACCAGCGCCGTCGCCAGGATCGTCAGGCTGCCGCCCTCCTCGACGTTGCGGGCGGCGCCGAAGAACCGCTTCGGCTTCTGCATCGCATTCGAGTCCAGGCCGCCCGACAGGAGCTTGCCGCCGCCCGGCGCCTCGGTGTTGTGCGCCCGCGCCAGCCGGGTGATGCTGTCCAGCAGGATCACCACGTCCCGCTTCAGCTCGACCATCCGCTTGGCCTTCTCCAGCACGATCTCGCTGACGTGGATGTGCTCCTCCGGCGGCTCGTCGAACGTGCTCGCCACCACCTCCGCGTTCACGCCCTGCACCAGCCGCTGCATTTCGGTCACTTCCTCGGGCCGCTCGTCCACGAGCAGCACGAAGACGTACGCCTCCGGGTGGTTCTTCATGATGACGTTCGCCATCTTCGACAGGAGCACCGTCTTGCCGGTCCGCGGCGGGGCGACGATCAGCCCGCGCTGGCCCTTCCCGATCGGCGTGACCATGTCCACGATCCGCATCGACAGCTCGTCCGGCGGGCCTTCGAGCCGCAGCCGGGAGTTCGGGTGGAGCGGCGTCAGGTCCTCGAAGTTGGTCACCGACGTGACCTCGTCCGACGGCCGGCCGTTCACCACCTCGATCTGCATGATGGCGAAGTTGTCCTGGTTCTCGATCGGCAGCCGGATCGGCCCCTCGACCACAAGACCCGTGCGCAGGCTCATGCGGCGGATCTGCGACGGCGAGACGTAGATGTCCTCGGGGCTCGCCAGGTAGTTGTGGGCCTGGCTGCGGAGGAAGCCGTAGCCGTCGGGGAGCACCTCCAGGGTGCCGGAGCCGATGACCTTGTCGCCGCGCTCGATCTGTTTGCGGACGACGCCGAGGATGAGCTGGCCGCGGCTCATGCCGTTGTGCTCGTGGATGCCCTCCTTCTCGGCGAGCTTGAACAGCTGCGGCATCGGCATCCGGTACAGGTCTTCGAGGCGGGAGCCGACGCCCGGGCGGGTCGGGGCGATGGGCCGGTCCGGCAGCGCCGGCCGCTCGGCCGGGGGGGCGGGGGTGAACGACGGCGGGGCCGCGGGGGCGGACGTGGGGGCGGCGGCCGCGGCGGGTGCGGGCACCTCGCCGGGCTTGCGAACGACGGGCCGGCGGGCGGCGGCCGCACGCAGGGAGGAGGGCCGCGGGAGCGGCGCCCCATCGACGCCCTTGGCGTCGGGCATAACGAGTCCTCGGAACGGGGTCAGGACGGGACGCGGGGCGTCGGCGCCGCCGGTCGGTCTGGGTGAAGCGGGGCGGGGTCACCGCCCCGAAGGGGTACGCGGGGGAAACCGTTTCCGCCCGCGGTCAGGCTCGGTCTGGGTCCGCAGGACTCCGCCCGGGTTCGATCTGTCTCGGGGTCGCCGGTAATCCGATCTCGCTCGGCATCCGTCCGATCAGAGGTCACTCGGGGGGGAGTCGTGAGGCGCCGCGGTGCTGCGTTCCAGCGGGCGGCGCGAGAAAGTGCGGGCTACCAACCTACCCAGAGTGTACGCCGGTGATTCCGGCGGGTCAACGGGATTCTACCCCGGGCGGGGGCATTTTCCACCCGAGTTTTCTGCGCCGATCACCTCCCGAGCCGGCCCCGTCAGGGGTCGGAGCCCTCCGGTGCGCGGATCGCTCCGACCCCTGACGGGGCCGGCTCGGGAGGTGATCGGCGCCGCGTCTACGCTTCTTGCCCCCACGTTCCCGCCGGGTACGCTTCACCCCACACCCGAGGCTGACCCCATGCCGGACCTGCGCGACGGCGAATCGCTCGACGTGCCGGGCTCCGGCGGCGCCGTCTACACCATCAAGAACGTCGGCGGCGTCTACGCGTGCAGCTGCATGGCGTGGCGGACGCAGTCCGCGGCCGCGGACCGCCGCACCTGCAAGCACCTCCGCCGGCTCCGCGGCGACGCCGCCGAGGACGCCCGCGTCGGCTTCCGCGCGGCGCCGCCGAAGCCGTCCGCGAAAGCCGCCCCCGCCCCGCCGCCGGTGACGCTCCCGAACCCCGCCGCCGCGCGCACGCTGCCGGCGGCCGTGGACGCCGACGCCATCGTGACCGCGTACCAGTTCGGCAGCGGCAAACTCACCGGGCTCCTGTGCCGCCTCGGCGACGGGCAGGCGGTCGGCGTCGCGGCCGGGTTCGCCGACCGCGACCGCGACTGCCCGCCGCCGGTCGGCGCCGTCGTCGGGCTCCGCTTCCGGCAGCTGTCCGTGACGGGCGTGCCGGTCGGCGCCACCTTCGCCGGCGCCCGCCCCGACGACGCCCCGACCCTGCCCCTTCCCGCGGCGCTGCCGGGCTGACCGCCTTCGGAGTAATTCCACACGATGCGTCCGGTTCCTGGCGTATACTGGGACGCGACGGCCGATCGTGCGTGCGATCGAAACATGACGCTCGGTTGATTTGTCGTTTGGCTCTCCCTTCACCCATCGCCCACACCCGCACCCCGGCCCGCCGTGTCGCTCACCCTCGCGAAGAAGGCGCTCCTCCTCTTGGCCGGCCCGTTCGCCCTGCTGCTGGCCCTCCTCGGGCTCGTGGCCGGGCTTGAGCGTGCCACCGCCGACGCCCAGCACTGGGAACTCCACACCCAGGAAGTCGTCGCCCAGGCCCGGCGGGTGGCGACCCGTCTCGGCGACGCCCAGGGCGGCGTCCGCGGCTACGTCGTCACCGCCGACCCGGACTTCCTCGCCCCCTACGACGCGGCCGTGACCCACTGGCCGGCCGAGCTCGACGAGCTGGCCGAACGGGTGAGCGACAACCCCCCCCAGGCCGCGCGGGCGGCGGAACTGCGGCGGCTGACGGCGGAGTACGGCCGCTGGCAGGCCGGCACCGTCGAGTTGGTGCGCGCCGGCAACGCGGCGGGGGCGGCCGACCGCATCCGCGGCGGCGACGGCGACCGACAGGCGGCCGTGCTCCGGGCCGAACTCGCCGCGTTCCTGGCCGAGGAAGACCGGCTCGCCGCCGGGCGGGCCGATGTCGTGAAGGCCGCGCGGCGGACGCTGTGGCTCCTCCTGGCCGGCGGCGTGGCGGTCGCGGCGGGGGTCACCGCGGCGCTCGGCGTCGCCTTCCACCGGGGCGTCAGCCGGCGCGTCGACGTGCTGGTCCAAACCACGCGCCGCCTCGCCGCCGGGGCCGAGCCGCCGGCGCCGCTGGCCGGGCGCGACGAGTTCGCCCGCATCGACGCCGCCGTGCGGGCGATGGCGGCGGAGCTCGCCGACGCGAACCGGGAACTGGCCCACAAGAACGCCGAGAACGAGATGTTCGTCTACAGCGTTTCGCACGACCTGCGCGCGCCGCTGGTGAACCTGCAGGGGTTCGCCGCCGAGCTGGACAAGGGGTGCCGCCGGCTCGCGGCCCTCGTCGCCGACCCGGGCGTGCCGCCGGCCGTGCGCGACCCGGCCGAGGCGCTGCTCGGCGGCAAGATGACGCAGGCGCTGGGGTTCATCCGGGCGGCGGTGCTGCGGCTGTCCGGCATCATCGAGGCGCTGCTGCGCTTATCCCGGGCCGGGCGCGTCGAATACCGGAGTGAGGTGGTGGACGTGGCGGCCGTGGTGGCGCGGGTGGTGGCGTCGCTCCACGGGACCGTTACGACCCGTGGCGCGGCGGTTGCGGTAGGCGATCTGCCGCCGGCGTGGGGCGACCCGACGGCGCTCGAGCAGGTGTTCGCCAACCTGATCGGCAACGCGCTGACGTACCTCGACCCGGCCCGCCCCGGCCGCGTCGAGGTCGGGTGCCTTCCTGAAACGACCGACGGGCTGTGCGGGTATTACGTCCGGGACAACGGCCTGGGCATCGCGGAGGCGCACCGCGGGCGGATCTTTCAGGCGTTCCAGCGCGCCCACCCGCAGGTGGCCGGCGGCGAGGGGATCGGGCTGGCGGTGGCGGCGCGGGTGGTGGAGCGGCACCGCGGGCGGGTGTGGGTGGAGTCCGAGGCGGGAGAAGGGAGCACCTTCTACGTCGCACTGCCGGCCGCGCCGGCGGGGGGCGGGTGATGCCGACGACCGAGCTGGTCATCCTTCTGGCCGAGGACGACGACGGGCACGCCTACCTGATCGAGCAGAACCTCCGCGAGGGGGGCGTGGGGAACGCCGTCGTCCGCGCCCGCGACGGGCAGGAGGCGCTGGACTACATCCACCGCGAGGGGGCGTTTGCCGGCCGCGATCCGGGCGGCCCGCTGCTGGTGCTGCTGGACATCAACATGCCGCGGGTGGACGGCGTGGAGACGCTGCGGCGGCTGAAGGCCGACCCGGCGACGGAGGCGACGCCGGTGATCGTGCTGACCACGACCGACGACCCGCGCGACGTCCGCCGGTGCTACGAGCTCGGGTGCGCCAGCTACGTCACGAAGCCGGTCGAGTACGAGCAGTTCGTGGAGGCGGTGCGGCGGCTCGGGCTGTTCCTGGCGATCGTGCAGGTGCCGCGGGAGGACACGCGGATGTGAGGGGCGGCGGATTGTCCGGTTCGGGGCGTGGGGATCGTATTCCTCGGTGGGTGGTTCACCCCCTCACCCCGCGTGCTTCGCCGCGACCCTCTCCCCCGAGGGGAGAGGGTGGGAGCCGGCCGGACCTCATCGTGGGCGGGCAACCACGCGCCGACGTGGGGCTTCATCCTGCGTCCGCGGGTCGATGCCCGCCCGTTCTCGAAGTCGGCCGCCTCCCACCCTCTCCCCTCGGGGGAGAGGGTCGCGGCGAAGCACGCGGGGTGAGGGGGTGAACCACCTGCGTCGAAGGCCGAAGGTGAGCGACGCCTCGCTCTCCCGTTGCGGCGGATGGGCTTCGCCCCGGCCCTCCGGTCCCGGCGACGTGGGCGTGGGTTCCTGGAGGTGGTCATGGTGCCCGACGCGCTCGCCACCGTCCTCGTCGTCGAGGACGACCCCGGCATCGCCGAGCTGGAGCGCGGCCGGCTCGAGGACGCCGGCTACCGCGTCGTCGTGGCCGGCGACGCGGTAGCCGCCGCCGCCCACCTCCGCGCCGGGCCGGTGGACCTGGTCCTCCTCGACTACCGCCTCCCGAACGGCGTCGACGGCCTCGAGTTCTACTCGCGCCTCCGGGCCGACGGGTTCGACCCGCCGGTCATTCTCGTGACCGGGTTCAGCGACGAAGCGACCGTCATCCGCGCCCTCCGGGCCGGCGTCCGCGACTTCGTCACCAAGTCGCTCGAGTACCTGGACTACCTCCCCGAGGCGGTGCTGCGGGTGCTCCGGCAGGTGCGCACGGAGCGGCGGCTGGCCGAGTCCGAGACCCGGTTCCGCGACCTGGCCGACGCCGCCCCGCTGCTCGTCTGGCTGGCCGGGCCGGACGGCAACTGCACGTACTTCAACCGCGCCTGGCTGGCGTTCACCGGCCGCCCCCTCGACGAGGAGGTGGGCGACGGGTGGTCCGACAGCGTCCACCCGGACGACCGCGCGGCCGTCCTCGGCGACTACCGCGCGGCCGTGGCCGCCCGCCGCCCGGTGACGATGGAGTACCGCCTCCGCCGGGCCGACGGCGAGTACCGGTGGGTGATCGACACCGGCGTGCCGCGGTTCACCGCCGCCGGCGGGTTCACCGGGTTCATCGGGTCGGTGCTCGACATCACCGACCGGCGGCACGCCGAGGAGGCGTTCCGCCGGGTGTGGGAGAAGGCCCACGACGGCATGCGCCTGACCGACGCCGACGGCGTCATCCGCCGGGTGAACGACGCCTACTGCCGGATCGTGGGGCGGCCGCGGGAGGAGCTGGAGGGCCGACCCCTGACGGTCGCGTACGCCGCGGCGCGGGGGCCGGCGCTGCTGGCCGAGCACGCCGCCCGGTTCGCCACCCGCAGCGACGCCGCGCCGTTCACCGCCGAGCGCGTCCTGTGGGACGGCCGCCGGGTGCGGTTCGACGCCTCCTACGCCTTCCTCGACCTGCCGGGGCAGCCGCCGCTGCTGTTCACCGTGGTCCGCGACGTGACGGCGCAGGTCCGGCTGGAGGAGCAGGTGCGGCAGGCGGCGAGGATGGAAGTCGTCGGCCGGCTCGCCGGCGGCGTGGCGCACGACTTTAACAACCTACTGACGGTCATCAACGGGTTCGGCGACCTGGCCCTGGACGCCCTGCCGGCCGACCACCCGGCCCGGCCGCTGGTCGCCGAGGCGCGCCGCTCCGGCGACCGCGCCGCCGAGCTGACGCGGCAGCTGCTGTCGCTGAGCCGGCAGCAGGTGATCGAGCCGAAGGTGCTCGACCTGAACGTCGTCGTCGGCGGCGCGACGCGGATGCTCGGCCGGCTGATCGGCGCCGACGTGGCGCTGCGGACGGAGCTGGCCCCGGACCTGCGCCGCCTCCGCGCCGACCGCGGGCAGGTCGAGCAGGTGGTGATGAACCTGGCGCTGAACGCCCGCGACGCCATGCCCGGCGGCGGCACCCTCACCGTCGAGACGCGCAACGCGTACGGCGCGGGGGCGGAGCCGCGGCCGGGCGGATACGTGGTGCTCCGCGTCACCGACACCGGGGCCGGCATGACGCCGGACGTGCGCGACCGCGTGTTCGAGCCGTTCTTCACCACGAAGCCGGCCGGGAAGGGGACTGGGCTCGGGCTGGCGACGGTGGACACGATCGTCCAGCAGGCCGGCGGCCGGGTCGCGGTCGAGTCGGAGGTCGGCCGCGGCACGACGTTCGAGGTGTACTGGCCGGCGACCGCCGAGCAGCCCGAGCCGAGCCGGAGTCATCCGGCGCTGCGGGTGGGCGGCGGCAGCGAGACGGTGGTGCTGGCGGAGGACGACGACGACGTGCGCGATTTCGCCCGGCGGGTGCTGGAGCGGGCGGGGTACGCGGTGCTGGAGGCCGCCGACGGGGCCGCGGCGCTGGCGCTGGTGGAGCGGCACGACGGCCCGATCGACGCGTTGGTGACCGACGTGGTGATGCCGTGCCTGGGCGGCCGGGAGCTGGCGGCGCGGGTGGCGGAGCGGCGGCCGGGGGTGAAGGTGCTGTACCTGAGCGGGTACACGCCGGACGCGGTGCTGCGCGACGGCGTGGGGGCGGCGGCGGTGGCGTTCCTGCAGAAGCCGTTCACCCTCGGGGCGCTCGCGGCGAAGGTGCGCGAGGTGCTCGACGCGCCCGCCTGATGCCGGAGTTGCCGCTTGCGGCTTCGCGCTGGGCAGCGCGAAGCCGCAAGCGGCAACGTCACTTACCCCGCCTCACCCCACCTCCACCCCGCCGCGGAACGGCGCCGACGTGGCGTAGAACACGTCGCGCCGCGCCCCCGTGAGCGGGTCGTACACGCCCACCAGCGGCCACACCCCCGCGCCGGCGCCCGCCGTCACCTCGGCCCGCCCGTCGCCGTCCAGGTCCGCCGCCACCACGCGCGCCCCGCCGCGGTCGGCCGGCTCGCCGGCGAAGAACGACGCCACCTCGCGCGGCCCGTCGCCGGCCGCCAGCAGCCGGCCGCTGTACACCACCACCCGCGGCGCCCCGCCGGCCCCCGCGCCCATCACCACGTCGGCGAAGCCGTCGCCGTCCACGTCCGCCGACGACACCCAGAACCCGTTCCGCAGCTCCGGCGCGAAGCCGAAGAAGTCGTTCGCCAGCCGCGCCGGCTCGCTCGCGCCGAGGGTGCGGCCGTCGTACACGGCGACGCGCGGGCCGCCGCCCTCGCCGGCCGTCACCACCACGTCCGACGTGCCGTCGCGGTTCACGTCGCCGGTCGCCACCCTGAGGCCGCCGCGGAACGACGGGTCGAGCGCGAAGAAGTTGGCGATCATGGCGCCGGTGCGGCCGTCGAACGCCCGCACGATCGGGCCGCCGCCGGTGTCCGGGGTGACGATGAGGTCGGCGACGAAGTCGCCGTTGAGGTCCGCGGCGGCGACGCGCAGCCCGTTGCGGAACGACTCCTCGAACGCCAGGAAGCTGCGCACCTCGGCGCCGCTGTTGCCGTCGAACACTTTGACCACCGGCCCGCCGCCGACGCCCGGCACCACGATGATGTCCGGGATGCCGTCGGCCGTCACGTCGGCGGTGGTGACGCGGGCGCCGCCGGCGAAGTCGCCGAACGGGCGGAAGCGGAACCGCTCGACGCCGCCGGCGAAGTCGAAGACGCGCACCAGGCCCGTACCGCCCGGCCCCTCCGCGACGGCCGCGAGCGCCGCCGGCCGGGCGCCGGGGTTGAACGCGGCGAAGTTCGGCGCCGTCCCCGCGGCCGGCGGCACTTCCACCTCGGGCGTGGTGGTGAGGAACTGCCGCTTGCTCACGTCGGCGGCGGGCGGCGGGAAGAAGTCGATCGGCGGCAGGTTGCCCGGCGCCGCCGGCAGCGCCACCTCGCCGAAGTTGAACGGCCCGCGGATCGGGAACGGCGCCAGCGAGATGTTCGAGATGACCTCGTTGCCGACCGTCGCCGGCGGGCCGTTCGGGTCGCCGTCCTGTTCGAGGCCGTCGGCGAACCCGGCCGGCTGGCGGTCCTCGGTGACGGCGTACAGCCCCGGCGGCATCGGCACGAACTCGTAGCGGCCGTTCGCGTCGGTCAGCTGCGTGAGGCCGCCGGGCACGTCCGCCGCGACCAGCGGCCGGGCCAGCGCGGTGCCGGCGAACGCGGTGCCGCTGACGCTCACCGGCACGCCCGCGATGCCGCGCTCGCCGGCGTCGCGGACGCCGTTGCGGTTGGCGTCCACGTACACGAACCCGAACGGGTCGGCCGGCACCAGTTCGCCGAAGTCGTAGTCGGTGCCGTTCGCCCCCGCCGGCAGCGAGATGAGCGTGATGCGGTTCTTGTTCGGGTCCGCGGTGAACGTCGGGCTCGGCGCCACCACCGTGCCGCCGACGCTGCCGCGCGACTCGGCCCCGTCGTAGAAGCCGTTGTTCAGCGTGGTCGGCGCCGGCGGCTGCGTCTCGGTCAGCGTGTAACTCCCGGCCGCGAGGCCGGTGAAGAGGTAGCCGCCGTTCGCGGCCGTCGTGGTCGTGCGGGTCACCACATTCCCGGCGTTGTCCGTGCCGGTGAGCGTGACCGCGATGCCGCCGATGCCGCCGGGCGTGTTCGTGCCCCGGACGTGGACCCCCGTCTCGGCCGCCGGCCCGGTGAGGGTGCGGGTGAAGCTCAGGTCGAAGTCGGCGTACACGAACCCGCTCAGGCTGCCGGTCACTTCGCCGAAGTCGTAGTCGACGCCGCTCTGGCCCGGGGTGAGGTTCACGCCGGTGACGCGGTTCGGCGTTGCGGCCGTGCCGGGCGTGGCGAAGCCGGTGCCGACGTTCGCGGCGCGGTCGGCGTACAGCGGCGTCGGCCCTTCCGTCACCGTGTACCCGGCGTTGTCCGCGGGGAACAGGTTCAGCACCGTGTAGCGGCCGTCGGCGCCCGTGGTGACGTTCACGTTCACCGGCAGGCCGTTCACGTCGGTGCCGGCCACGGTGACAGTGACGCCCGGGATGCCGGGCTCGCCGGGGTCGCGGGTGCCGTCGTTGTCGGTGTCGATGTAGACGCGGCCGCTGAGGCTGCCGAGCACCTCAGCGAAGTCCTGCCCGGTCAGGCCGGTGGTGGGAACGAACACGTCGCGCACCGTCGCCGGGCCGACCGGGCCGTCGGCGTAGCCCGTGGGCTGAATCTCGACGATCCTGTAGTTCCCCGCCGGGATGCGGTCGAACGTGTAGTTGCCGTTGGCGTCCGTGGTCGTGAACGCGATGAGGGCGTTCGTGATCGGGTCGCGCAGCTCGACGCGCACGTTCGGGATACCGGGCTCGCCGGCCTGCGGGGCGCCGTCGCGGTTGTCGTCGCGGAACACGGTGCCGCTGACGAACGTGGGCAGTTCGCCGAACGTGTAGCCGACGCCGGCCTGGTTCGGACCGACGACGATGCCGCTGACCACGTCGTTGGTGACGGTGCCGAGCAGGCTGCCGGCGCGGTCCTGGCCGTCGCCGTAGGCCGTCGGCTGCGTCTCGGTGATCGTGTACGTTCCCGGCGGCAGGCCGGTGAAGCTGTAGTTGCCGCTTGCGTCCGTGAGCGTCGTGAACGGCTGCCCCGTGGCCGGGTCGAACACCGGGTTGCCGAAGATGTCGGTGCCGGTGAGCGTGACTACGACGCCCGTAATTCCCGGCTCGCCGGCGTCCTGCGTGCCGTCGTTGCTGTCGTCGCGGAACACGGTGCCGGCGAGCGAGCCGTTGCCGGCGAAGCCGAAGTCCACGTCGCGGCGGGCGTTCAGCGGGTGGCCGACGGCGCCGTACACGTCCACGTCGGTCGGGTTCTGCGCCCGCACGAAAGCGTCGTCGAGCGAGTCGGTGAGGGTGAAGCCGGACACCGGCAGCGTGACGAGGACGCGGTAGGCGTCGGCGAGGCCGTTCGCCATCAGGCCGGGGAACAGGTACAGGCCGTTCGCGCCGGTCGTGGTCGTGAACGTGACGTTGTCCGCGGCGGTGGCGATGTCGCCGTCGGGGCCGACCCACGTCAGCGTGACCGTGGCGCCGGGGATGCCCGGCTCGCTGGCCTGCTGGATGCCGTCGCGGTTCTGATCGACGTAGACGCGGTCGCCGAGCGAGCCACTGCCGACGTAGCCGAAATCGACATCGACCCGCGTCGGGGCCGCGGTGGTGAGCGTGATCGCCGTCGCGGTGCCGGCGTCGTTGGCGGTGGCGAGGCCGTCGAGGTCGAACGTCTGCGTGGCGTTCCCCGGCAGCGTCGCCGGCGTGACGACGACGCGGAATCGGCCGAGGTCCAGCGGCAGGCCGTTGAACGTGTAGGCGCCCGCGGCGTCGGTCGTCGTCGTGCCGGTCACGTCGTCGGCGGTGCCGAAGGCGCCGTCCGCGCCGGACCACGTCAGCGTCAGCCCGACGCCGGGTAGGCCCGGTTCGAGGGCGACGGTGCCCTGGAGGCCGTCGCCGTTGCTGTCGATCCACACGCGGTCGCCGAGGCTGCCGGGGCCGCGGTAGCCGAAGTCCTGAGCCTGGTTGCTCGGCGCCGCCGCGCTCAGCGTCAGTGACGACCGGCTGTCACCGGGGCTGGCGGTGTCGGGATCGACCGTGTTGGTGACGCCCGCCGGGAGCGTGGCCGGCAACACGCGCACGACGTAGGGCACGGCGGTGCCGCTGTTCTGGAACACCGGGAGGCCGCCGAACTGGTAGAACCCGTCGGCGTCGGTGGTCGTGGTGAACGTTTCGCTGACGCCGTCGCCGTTCACGTCGGCGGTGAGCGTGACGGTGACGGCCGTGAGCCCTTCGCCGGGGTCGAACGAGCCGTTGGCGTTCACGTCGAGGAAGACGCGATCGCCGATGCTGCCGGGGCCGCGGTAGCCGAAGTCCTGCGCCAGGTTCACCGGGTTGGCCGGGTCGAGCGTCAGCGTCGAGGTGCCGTCGGTGGCGGCGTCCGGGTCCACGGTGTTGGTCACGACCGCCGGCAGGGTGGTGCCGCCCGGATCGACGCGGACGACGTAGCTGATGAGCGCCCCGGCCGGGGTGCGGATGGGGAGGCCGGAGAAGTCGTAGACGCCGGCGGCGTTCGTACTGGCGAAGAAGTCTTCGGTGGCGCCGTCGCCGTCCACGTCGGCGCGGAGGCGGACGAGGACGCCGGTGATCCCCTCGCCGGCGTCCGGGGCGTTGTTGCCGTTGGCGTCGAGGAACACGGTGTCGCCGATGCGGCCGGGGCCGCGGTAGCCGAAGTCCTGCGCCTGGTTGCTCGGCGCCGCGCTGGTCAGCGTCAGTGACGACGTGTTGTCACCGGGGTTCGCGGTGTCGGGATCGACGGTGTTCGTGACCGGCGTGCCGGCCCCGGTCTGCGGCAGCGTGGCGGTGTTCACCGTGACCGTGTACGGCACCCCCGCCGCGGTGACGCGCAGGAACGGGAACTGGTACGCGCCGTCGCCGCCGGTCGTGGTGGTGAGCGTGTCCGGCGTGCCGTCGCCGTTCAGGTCGCCGGTGAGGGTGACGACCACGCCGTCGAGCCCCTCGTCGGCGTCGAACGTGCCGTTGGCGTTGGCGTCGAGGAAGACGCGGTCGCCGACGGTGCCGACGCCGCGGTAGCCGAAATCGACATCCGTGCGGTCCACGCCCGAGGTGGTACTGACGACGACGGGGTTGGTGGCACTGAGGAGCGCGTTATCGATCGAGTCGGTGAGCTGGTCGAAGCCGGCGCCGGCGGGCGGCGTGGCGGTCACGGTAAAACTGCCGGGCGGCAGGTTGCCGACGGTCCAGATGCCGTTGCCGACGGTCGTCGTGTTGAAGGTGCGGTCGTCGGTGCCGCCGGGGGCGCCGTCGGGGCCGTGCCACACGACCTGCACGCCGACGCCCGGGATGCCGAGCTCGCCGGGTTGCTGCACGCCGTCGCCGTTGAGGTCGTAGTAGACGCGGTCGCCGAGCGAAACCGGGACGTACAGCCCGGCGTCCACGGTGATGTTGCTGTCGCCGTTCGCCAGGGTGTAGGTGCCGGTGCGGCCCGTCAGCGGGTCGGCGTCGCTGTCGGTGGCGTCGGTGGCGACGGCGGAATCCTGCACGGTCCGCGCGTAGGTCACGCCGGCGGCGGTGGTGCCGAAGGCCACCTGGTAGTTCCCCGCGCCGAGGTTGGCGAACGTGTACAGTCCGCCGGCCCCGGTCGTGGTCGCCGCCAGCGGCACGTCCTCGCCCGGGTCGGCGAAGTCGCCGTCGGCGTTGCGGTCGAAGAACAGCGACACCCCGACGCCGGGGATGCCGACCTCCGCGCCGCCGTCCTGCCGGCCGTTGCCGTTGCTGTCGAGGAACACCACGTCGCCCAGGCTCGCGGTGCCGCGGAACCCGAAGTCCACGTCGCGCCGGTCGTTCAGCGGCGCCCCGTCCGTCGGTGACACCTGGATGTCAACGGGTCGCACGGCCGCGAGCGCCCCGTTATCGAGGCTGTCGGTGAACACCGGGAACGACGCCGGCGCCGTCACCGTGACGCGGTAGTTGGGCGTCGCGCCGACGAGTACGTTCGCCGGCAGGCCGGGGAACAGGTAGTTGCCGGCCGCGTCCGTCGTGGTGGTGAACGTCACGTCGCCGCCGCCGCCGAACGCGCCGTTCGGCCCGACCCAGACCGCCGTGACCGTGGCGCCGCTAATCCCCGGCTCGTTCGCGTCCTGGACGCCGTCGCCGTTCGCGTCGTAGTACACCCGATCGCCGAGGCTCGCGTTCCCCTGGAAGCCGAAGTCGTAGGTCGTCTCGTTCTCGCCGAGCCCCAGCACCTTCAGCACCGTCGCGGCGGGGCTGAGCGTGCCGTCGTCGAGGCTGTCGGTGAGGACGACGTTCGCCGGCAGCCCCGCCCCCCCCGCGACGCTCACCTGGTACGCGCCCAGCGGCAGGAACGCGAACGTGTACGCCCCGGCGCCGTCGGTGACGGTGGTGAACAGGCCGTCGTCGGGGTCGGTGAAGTCGCCGTCGGCGTTCCCGTCGGAGCGGAGGGTGACGGTGACGCCCGGCAGGCCGGGTTCGAGGCCGTTCGCGTCCTGGATGCCGTCGCCGTCGGCGTCGAGGTACAGGCGGTTGCCGATCGAGCCGGTGCCGCGGTAGCCGAAGTCCACGTCCGCGCGATCGACGCCCGACGTGGTCGAGACGGTAACCGGGTTCGTCGCCGACAGCGCCGCGTTGTCGAGCGAATCCGTCAGCGCCCAGCCCTGGCCCGCGGGTGGCGTCGCGGTCACGCGGTAGCTGCCCGGCGGCAAGTTGATCACCAGCCAGCCGCCGTTCACGCCGGTCGTGGCGTTGAAGACGAGGTCGTCGCCGCCGCCGATCACGCCGTTCGGCCCGAGCCACACGACCTCGATCGCGGCGCCGGGGATGCCGGGCTCGCCCGCGTCCTGGACGCCGTCGGCGTCGCGGTCGAAGAACACGCGGTCGCCCAAACTCACCGGCCGGTACAGCCCCTGGTCGATCGTCGGCACGCTCCCCCCGGGGAGAACCACGACGCCGGCCGTGGCGCCGGTCGTCGGGTCGCCGTCGCTGTCGAGCGCGTCGGTGAAGCCGGGCGCCGTCGTCGCGTCGCGCACGGTGCGCACGAAGCCGGGCAGCGTGCCGAACGTCACCACGTAGCCGGTCGCGTCGCTCGGCCGCAGGCCGGTGAACTGGTAGAAGCCGGGGCTGCCCGCGTTCGTCACCGTCGTCCCGTTCAGGGACACCACTTGGCCGCTGTCGTCGGTGCCGGTCAGCGTCACCGCCACGCCGTTGAGGCCGGGTTCGCCGCCGTCCTGGAGGCCGTTGCCGTTCAGGTCGTGCCACACGAAGTCGCCGAGCGCGGCCGGCAGCAACTCGCCGAAGTTGTAGCTCACCCCCACCTTGCTCCCGCCCAGCCCGATCACCACCGACGTGATGACGTCGGCGTCGCGCGGCGCCCGCGGCGTCAGCGCCGGCGTGCCGACGCCGCCGAACGGCGTGCCCGGCGTGTCGCGGCCGTCGAGCAGCCCCGCCGGCTGGTCGAGCTGCGTCACCGTGTAGCTGCCGGGGCGCAGGCCGGTGAAGGTGTAACTCCCCGTCGCCGTCGTCAGCGTCGTGTCCACCGCGAAGCCGAGGTTGTCGGTGCCGGTGAGTCGCAGCTGGATCGGACCCGCGATCAGCGTCTCGCCGGCGACGGGTTCGTACAGGCCGTCGTTGTCGAGGTCGCGGTAGACGACGCCGGCGATGCTGTTGCTGTTGACCGTCACGCCTTCGGGGTCGGACGCGGTGTAGTCGTTCAGCGGCGCCCCGGCGCCGGTCCGCTCCACGCTGGCCGCGTTGAACGCGCTCTGCGCCGCCGTCACGTCGCCCGGCAGGCTCGTGTACGTCAGGCTCGCCGTGTTCGTCACCGTCTGCCCCGGCGTCGTCGTGGCGTTCAACCGCGCCCGGAACGTCAGCGTGCTGGACTGCGCGAGCGTCAGCCCGGTGTAGCTCGCGGTGATGGTGCCGGCGCTCTCGGCGAGCGTCGCGGGGGCCACGCCCGCGGTGTTCAGCAGCGACCCCGTCACGTACGTGAACCCGGCCGGCAGCGCGTCCGCGAGCGCGACGTTGAAGGCGTCCGCGTTGCTGGTCGGGGCGTGGTCGATCACCAGCGTGAAGGTCACGGCGTCGGCGTCGTTGTTGCTGGCGTCGCCGGTCGTCGGGCTCACCGTCTTGGTCACCCGCACCGTCGGCTCGGCCACGGTCACCGGCGGGGCCGACGCCGTGGTGCGGTCCACGCCGCCGCTGGCGAACGTCGCCGCGTTCGTCAGCGTGGTGCCGCGCTGGTTGCCGAGCGTGTTCAGCACGACCACCGTGTATGTGAACGTCAGGGTCTCGCCGCCGGCGTCGCGGTCGGCGTTCACCAGGTCGCCGAGGTTGAAGCTGAACCCCTGGCCGGGACTGGCGAGCGCCGCCCGCGCCGCGGTCAGCACGCCGGGGAAGCCGCCGGGGGCGTTGGTCGTCAGGCCCACGTCGGCGGCCACCGTCAGGCTGTCGAGGCTCACCACCGCCAGCCCGGCCGGCAGCACGTCGCGCAGCATCGCGCCCGGCGTCGTCCCCTCGGGCACCGTTACCGTCACCCGGTACACCACCTGCTCGCCGACCGCGACCGTGTTCCCCGCCGTGAAGAGCTGGTTCGTGCTCACGATCTCCTTCAGCACCGGCACGTTCACGAACACGTCCTCGAAGTCGCTGTCGAGGTAGTCGTTCGGGTTGGTGCCGTTGCCGGTGCGCTCGCCGGTGTCGGTGCCGGGCGCGCCCGGGGCGCCGCTGCCGTTCGCGCCCGGCAGGCTCGTGTAGGTCAGGTCCGCGGTGTTGCGGTAGAACCCGGGGCCGACGCCCGCCACCAGCCGGGCCGTGTACTGGAACGACACCGACCCGCCCGCCGGCAGCGCGTCGGCGGTGAACGTCACCGTGTTGCCGGCCACCGTCACCAGCGGGTTCACCGCCGTCGGGGCGAGTAGCGACCCGGCCGCGAACGCCACGTTGTCGTACCCGACGGCGGGGAGGATGTCGGTCAGGATCAGGTCGAACGCGGTCGTGTTGTCGGCGCCGTTCGCGTTCGTGAACGTGACCGTGAACGTGACCGTGTCGCCGGCGTCGCCGCTCACCGGATTCGCACCCTTCACCACGTTCGTGATCGACGGCTCGGCCACCCGCACCCGCACCAGCCCGGACGTGAACACGTCGGCGGCGTTCACCCGCGCGCTGAAGGTGTTGTCGCGGTTGTCGCCGGCGTCGTTGCCGCCGGCGACGGAGTTGTCCACCAGCGCGTTGAACTCGACCACCACGAACTCGGCGTCGGTGTCGTTGTCCGGGTTGGTGAGCGTGCCGAGGCTGAACAGCGGGTCCGCGCCGGTCGTGAACGGGCCGCCGGTGATGGCGCCCGCGGGGACGGCGAACGTCGGCGCCACCGGGGCGCTGCCGACCACCGCCAGCCCGGCGCCGCCCAGCGTGGTGGACGTGATCGCCGCGTTCGACACGAACGCCACGCGGGCGGTGCCGTCGTTCAGGAACGTCAGGCCGGTCGGCAGGTTGTCGCGCAGCTGGAAGTTCGTCGCCGTCCCCTCCGCGAGCTGGAACGCCAGCCGGTAGCGGACCACCTCGCCGACCGCCACCGTCCGCGGGCTGCCGGTCGTGCCGGTCCCGGCCTCGGACGTGGACGCCTCGCTCGTCGAGACGATGCTCTTCGTCCCCGCCGTCGGCACGGTCACGGTCGCGGTGTCGGTCGGCACGGTGGCGCCGGGGATGACCAGCGGGTCGGTGTAGATCGGGCCGCCCTCGCTGTTCGAGTAGCGCGGCACGGTCGCCGTGTTCGTCAGCGCCTGGGCCGGCGCCACGCTCGCGGCCAGCGTCAGGTCGAACAGCACGACCACGGCGTTCGAGCCGTTGGTGATTTCGGCGGTGCCGCCGGACTGGAGCGTGCGCGTGCCGCGGCTCAGGGCGCCGCTGCGGGCGTCCTCGGCGGCGCCGCCCACGTTCCCGGCCGTGTAGTTGTCGGTCAGCTCGATCACGAACTCGCCGGTCGCCGCGTTGTAGCTGACCACCGTGTAGTCCACGCCGGCCACCAGCTCGGCGCCGCCGGACCCGCGGAAGACGCGGCCGGGGAACGCCGCCGGAATCACGTACCCGGTCGGGAGCACGTCGCGGATGCGGGCGTCGAAGGCGTCGCCCTTGCCGGTGTTCTGCGCCACCAGCGCGAACCGCACCCGGTCGCCGGCGTCCAGCGCCGCGGTGCTGGCGTTGCCGAGCGCCACGGCCTCGGACACGAGGTTCAGTTGGTTGCTGAAGCCGAACGCGGTGCCGGGGCCGGTGAACACCACGTCGCCGAACGTGCTGCCCGTCGCCACCGCGGCGCCCTGCTGCGTGCCGACGATCCCCTTGTAGAGGCTCAGCGTCGGCCGCACGAGCTCGAACCGCTGGATCGCCTCGACGGTCGTCGTGCCGGCGTTCGTCGAGCCCTCCAGGACGCGCAGCTGGTTCGTCAGGAACAGGTCGGTTGCGAACGGGTCGTTGCCGACGGTGAACGTCACCAGCACGGAAATGACGGTGCTGCGGCCCTGGGGGTCGTCCTGGGTGCCGAAGTCGAGGGTGAAACCGTTGTTCGGGGCGTCGATGCTCAGGGCCGGGTTGCGGCCGCCGCCGTTGCCCGGGGCGAAGGTGCTGAAGTACGTGTCGCTGACGAACGCCGCGTCGGTCACGCCGCCGGGCGTGCTGCCGTTCACGAACACGCCCACTTCACCCGCGTTGAACCCGTAGGTGCCGGGGTCGCGGGTGAACGTCGGGGCGTTGTTCGGGGCGGTGCCGACGTTCAGCACCGGCAGCGGCGGGAAGTCCACGAGGCGCAGCTGCTCGAACCGGCTGATCGGCAGCGTGTACGTCAGCAGGTACGTCACCCGGTCGCCGGCCTGCACGGAGAACGGCGGGCTCGTGAACCCCTGCGACGGCACCCCCTGGCCGTTGATCGCCGCGATCTGCTTCGTCTGCACGCCGTAGGGAATCGCCAGTGCCGTGCCGCTGTCGTCGGACCCGCGGCCGATGACCGTGGGTGTCGCGCTGTTGATCGTCGCAGCCGCCAGCTGGTCGCCGAAGATGCCGTCGCGCTCCGGGGTGCGCGGGTCGTTCACCGTGTTGTTGAGGACGTCGCCCTGGTCCACCGACGGGTCGCCGGACCCGCCGTTGGCGGCGCGGAAGCTGTCGCTGAACTCGTCGGTCACCTCGGCGTAGAAGATGATCGTGCCGGTGACGGCCCCGGGCGGCGGGAGCGTCTGTGGGTGGTTGTTATTCTCGGGGCCAGTACCGTCGTTGAGGATTTCGGCGCCGACCAGCCGCCCCGCGGCGGCGCCGAGCCGCGCCCGCAGCTCCTCAGACACGTTGAACTGCAGGAACGTCGTGCCGGCGTCGCTGCCGGGGCCGTCGGCCTGCACGCTCGGCGTCAGCACGTTGAACGTCGCGTCGAGCGGGCCGTCGGGGTCGAGGAAACTGGTCGGGTCGGACGCCGCGTTCCCCGCGCTGTAGCGCCGCTGGTACTCGATCACGTCCGCGCCCTGGAACGCGCCGGTGGTCGTCTGCCGGGTGCCGGGGCTGCCGGTCAGGAAGGCGTTGTTCACCGTCAGCGTCGGGGCCGACCCGCCGGGGATGCCGGCGACGGGGCCGAGGTACAGCCGCTGGCCGTCGCCGAGCACGTCGCGGACGATCACGTCGTTCAGCGCGAAGTAGTCGGACACCTGGAAGTCGAGGGTGTAGCGGATGAGCGACTGCGCCGGGCGGAGCGGGTCACCGGGGAGGATCGCCCCCGCCCCCCGCTCCACCCGCACGCCCGACTTCTGGATGGCGACCGACTGCTGCTCCAGCGCGTGCGACAGCACCGAGCCCGACGCGGCGGGGCCGATGTCGTTCTGCACCGCGTCGCGGGTGTCGAACGGCGTCCAGTCGAGGGTGGAGCTGGTGGCGTTCGTGGCGGTGGTGCTGTCCGTGCCCTGCGGCACGACCGGGGCGGCGGGGTCGGGCACGTCGGCGCCGCCGGCCGGGTTGGCGTCGCGCGGCACGTAGAAGTTGAACTCCAGCACCGCGTCCACGCCGTCCACGCCGGTGTGGGTGAGGCCGCCGGGGAGGAACTGGTACGTGAGGGTGCCGCCCGGCGCGACGGGCACGTCCGGCGCGCCGGTGGTCGCGGCCCCGCCGGTGGTGGTGAGCTGTGCCGGGACGAACGTGCTCGACCCGCCCGTCCGCGACACCGAGATGTTCGGGCTCCCGGCGATCACCGTGGTGTCGCGGGCCACGAGCTGCATCGTGGCCGCCAGCGTGTCGGTGACGCGCAGGTCGGTGACGGTCTGGCCGGTGGCCACGTCCACTTCGAGGCGGTAGCGGCGGACGTAGTTCGGGCCGGTGGCCGTCTCGCTCTCCGGCCCCTGGTAGATTTTCCGCAGCCGGTACAGCTGCGGGGTGACGGCGCCGTCGGCGCGGGGGCCGTAGAACGCCGGCCCGGCCAGCGACGGGGCGTCGTCGCGGAACCCGCCGGTCACGGACACCGGCAGCGGCGCGTTCAGGTCGGCCCGGCTGCTGGTCGGCAGGCTGACGAGCACCGCGGTCGATTGCGCCGGCGTGAAGCTGCCGAACGGCAGGGCGTAGAAGAAGATGGTGTCGCCGGCGCCGAGGCCGGCCGGCACCGGGCGGCCGGCCTCGCCGGTGATGGGGTTGGTGAACGTCGCCGCGCCGGTGAGCGTGACCGACCCGCGCGGGGTGAGCGGCAGCCCGGCGGCGGCGACGGTGGGGGTGCCGACGCCGTCCTGCGGCAGGCCGCCGGCGGTGTTGTCGGCGCCGGTGGTGTCCACGCCGAGCTCGAGGAACGGCGCGTAGCCGGTGTCGGGGCCGGTGTTGGCGAACGTGAGGGCGTAGTTGACCGTCTCACCGAGGAGCGGCTGGGTGACGGCCGGGAGCCCGGTGACGGCGGCGACCGGCGCGGGGTTGCAGCGGTCTTCGAGCCGTTCCAGGTGGTCGACCGGTCGGGTCTTGCGGACCGGGGCGGTGAGGAGGGAACGCGCAATTCTACGGAAGGTAGGGCGAGTGGGCGTCATGCGGCTTCTGGGGAGGGTGGCGGGACTGAAGAGGGATGCCGCAACTGTACGCCATTCCGCCCAGGCGTGAAAGGACTGGTCAGATTTTGCAACAGTTCGGCCGTTTGCCGCACGATGGGGACGGAAGACGCACGATCACACAAGAATCATGGTTCGGATCGTGCGTCCTCCGTCCCCATCGTGCGGCACCCAGTCTTCGCCGGGGAGCGGACACCGGCCGCCCGTTCCTTGTTGGGCCGGTGGCGCGTCCCTACACTACCCGCACGCTGTCCCGATGCGCCCCGGCCCGCCCGGAAACGGCCCCGATGCCCCCGACGGTCCTGGACTGGAGCCCGACCGTCGACCCGTCGGACTTCGTCCGGCGCGTGCGCGAGGAGCTGACGGCCGGGCGGGTGGTGGTCTTCCCCGGCGACTCGGGTTACGTCGCCGTGGCCGAGCCGACCTCGCCCGCCGCGCCGACGTTTCCCGCCCCCGCGGTGCTGGTGTACGGCCCGGACGACCCGCCCCGCCTGGGGGTGAACGTGCCGACCGCGGCGCGCCGGCTCATGTTCCGCGCCTGGCCGGCGCCGCTGACGGTGGCGCTCCCCGCGGACCCGGCGGCGGTCCCGGCGGGCTGGCCGGCGCCCGTCTGGGAGGCGGCCGCGGCGGGGGGCGTGGTCCGCTTCCGCTGCCCGGAGCACGCGCTGACGGACGCGCTGCTGCCGGCGCTGTCGGGGCCGGTACTCCTGGGCGAGACGTTCCTGCCCACGGCGGCCCTCGCGGCGGAGCGGTTCGGCGACGCGGTTCAGCTGGCGGTGAGCGCCGGCGAGGTGGACGCGACGCGCCGGCCGACCGAGGTGACGGTCGCGGAATCCGGCTGGCGCCTGACGCAGCCGGGCGACTTCCCGGCCGACGAGGTGGAACGGCTGGCGGCGCGGATCGTGTTGTTCGTGTGTACGGGAAACACCTGCCGCAGCCCCCTGGCCGAGGGCATAACCAAGGCTCTGCTGGCGGAGCGGCTCGGCTGCCCGGCCGACGCGCTGCCGGCGAAGGGCTTCTGGGTGCTCTCCGCCGGAGTGGCGGCGTACGGCGGCGGGCCGGCGACGGACCTGTCGGTGGCGGCGGCGGCCGAGTTCGGCGCCGACCTGGCCGACCACCGCAGCCGGCCGGTGAACCCGCACCTGCTGGCCGCGGCCGACGACGTCATCGCCATGACCCGGGCGCACGCGCAGATGCTCGAGATGCGCTACCCGGGGCTCGGGCCGGAAGCGCGGCTGCTGTGCGGCGACGCGGACCTCGACGACCCGATCGGGGCGGGGCCGGAGGTGTACCGGGATTGTGCCCGGACGATCCGGGAGTACGTGGGACGGTTCTTACCAGGATGGGTGGACGCATGAGAGTCGCCGTCGGGAACGACCACCGGGGCGTGGGCGTGAAGCACCGGGTGGTCGCGCTCCTGAGGGAACTCGGCCACGAGGTCACCGACCACGGCACCGACGCCGCCGCCGGCTGCGACTACCCCGACTTCGCGTTCGGCGTGGCGAAGGCGGTGGCGGCCGGCGGCGCCGACCGCGGCGTTCTGCTGTGCGCGACCGGCCACGGCATGTGCATCGCGGCGAACAAGGTGGTCGGGGTGCGGGCCGCGAACTGCCGCGACGTGCTCGACGCCGAGCTGAGCCGCCGGCACAACGACGCCAACGTGCTGTGCCTGTCGGCGGACCTGATCGGCGAGGAGCTGATCGACCGGATGGTGCGGGCGTGGCTCGTGGCCGACTTCGAGGCCGGCCGGCACCAGCGCCGCAAGGAGAAGATCACCGCGTTCGAGCAGGCGAACCCGCTCCCGCCGGCCGCCGCGACCTGAAAGCCCGGGGACGGCCGTCCCCGGGCTTCCCCCACTTCCCCCCGAGGCCGCCATGATCCGCCGCGCGTGGCTCCTGCTGGCCCTCGCCGTGCCGGCCTGCAACCGTCCCGCGACCCCCGAGGAGGCGTCGGCACGGATCGTCGGCACCTGGAAGGTCGTCCGCGAGAACGGCAAGGCGGTCCAGCTCCGCGACGGGCGGTCCGGCCTCGTCCGGTACCACGCGGACGGCACCGTCACACAAGACGAGGCGCCCCGCGCGGGCGGGTCGGTGAAAAACACGACCGTCGTCACGTATCGGTTCCTCGACGCGGAGACGGTGGAGGCCACCGAAACTGGCGCCCGAGTGAAGACGACGACGTTCCGAGCTGTCATCTCCGGTGACCGGCTTACGCTCCACAAGCCGGACGACCCGGACCGCACGGCGGAGTTCGAGCGCGTGAAGTGATTCTTCACCCGGTTGATCCGTATCCGTTGTCCGTCCCGGGGCGTTGCCCCGGGCTATGCTGTCCCAGCCCTTCGGGCTGAAGAGGGCACCCGGTTTTCAGGCCAACGGCCTGGGACACCATAGCCCGGGGCAACGCCCCGGGACGGACAACGGATCAAACCGGTTGGTCCGATTCCCTCCCCCCGAGGCCGCCATGACCCGCCGCGCGTGGCTCCTCTTGGTCCTCGCCGTGCCGGCCTGCTCGCGCCCGCCGACCCGCGACGAGGCGGCGGCCCGGCTCGTCGGCACCTGGCACCTCGTCCGCGAGAACGGCGAGCTGAAGGAGCCGCCGACCGGCCAGTCCGGCCTCCTCCAGTTCGCCGCCAACGGCACCGTCGTCTACGAGGTGGTGGGCGCCGCCTCCGGGCAGGTGGTCGTGAAGCCGGCCACGGGGCGCTACCGCGTCCTCGACGGCGAGACGCTGGAGGTCACCGGCGCGGACGGGAGCCTGCTGGCGCAGGGGCGGGTGCGGGCGCTCTTCCCCGGCGAGCGGCTGAGGCTCCAGGTGGGGCAGGGGCCGGTGCGGGAGTACGAGCGCGTGAAGTAACGACGCGTCGTTACTCCGCGATCGGCATCCAGTCGGTCACGTCGAACCGGGCGTGCGGGTTGGTGTGCGGGCTCGCCAGCGACTGGTAGTACGCCGGCAGACACCCCGACAGCATCCCCATCAGCTCGGCCGGCTTCAGGCACGCCTGCTCGCGGCAGAACATCAGGTCCGTCGCCGACCCGGACACCGGGATCGTCTGCGCCGCGCTCACCGCCCGCCGCACCACCTCGGCGAACGACTTCCCCGCCTCGCTGTCCGGCACGATCACGAACGTCCGCTGCTCGGCCGCGCTCTCCGCCGGCGGCCGCGCCTTGTCGTGGTAGTCGCGCACCCGGTCGGCCGGGTCCACGTTCCGCAGCCGGCACGCCGACACCTCCACCTCCGTCACGTCCGTCACCGGCAGCAGGTCGCTCAGGAACGCCGTCGTCTGCTCGATCATCGGCGCCAGCAGCGTCCGGCTCAGGTCGGCGTTGATGCCGCACAGGCTCAGCAGCCCCTTGCGCGGCTCCAACACCAGCTTCTGCAGCGCGTGCTCCAGCTTCAGCAGGTCGCCCGGCTTGAGCGACTTCACGACGCGGCCGGCGGAGCGGTCGATGTGGTTGTCGCCGCTCGGCAGCACCACCTGGAGCGTGTTCGTCGGGTGGATCGTCTGGTTCAGCGCCTCCTCGGGCACCGCCACCGGGGTGTCGCCGCCGGCCGGCAGGTGCGCCAGCGGCGACTCCATCGAGCCGACGAGTTGATCGAGCCGCGACCGGCAGTACGCGAGCGTACGCAGCCGGGCTTCCACCTGCCCGCGGAGAGCGCGGTAGAACCGGCCCGTCGCGTCGTGCAAATCCTCCTGGAGCCGCAGCCGGGCGTAGCCGCGGAGCTGTTCGAGGAAGTGCCGCATGCTCCGGTTGCCGCGGCCGCCGAAGAAGCTGAACGCGCCGCTCCCGGCCTTGCACGCGTCCATCGCCGACTGCACGTCGGCCCGCGACTGCCGCACCTTCAGGCCGAACGTGTCGAGCTTCTTGTCCAGCGCGGCGGCGGCGTCGTCGCACAACCCGATGAGCCGCTTCAGCGCCGCCTCGACCGCGGCGAACCGGTTGCCGGGGTACTCTTCCAGCGAGCGCGTCTGTTCCGCGAACTCGTTCCCCCACGCCTCGGCGACGCGGCGGACGGCCTCGTCCAGCGCCTTGCTGAGGCGGCCGCGGCGGACGGTGCTGTCGGCGTCGGACGTCGGCCGCACGCCGATGAACTCGCGCGCCTGCTCCCACGCCCCGCCGGCCCACTTGCCGGCTTCGGACCGCCGGGCCGCGGACTCGATCTGCCCTTCGAGGCCGTGCAGCCAGCGCTCCACCTGGTCGGCCGGCGGACCCTCGGGGCCGCGCGGGGCGGCGTCTTCGAGCTGCCGCTGCACCGCCTCGGGCCGCAGCCGCGGGTCGCCCATCACCTGCGTCACGGCCAGGTCGATCTTCGTCGGGTCGGCCGGGTGAACGTCCGCGCCCCACGTGCGGAGCAGCCGGAGGCAAATCTTCGAGGCCGCGGTGCGCAGCAGCAGCCCGCGCGGGAACCAGACGCCGTAGGTGCCGAAGCCGCGGAAGGGCGTGCGGCCGAACGGCTGCGGCGCCGCGCGCACCTGTTCCAGCGCCGCCCCGAGCGGCGTCGTCAGGTCGTGGCTGACGTAGCCGGCGAGGTGCGACACGCAGTCGCGGAACGCCTGCCCGGTGCGCTCGGCCATCGGCAGCAGGTACGTCGCCGAGAACGGCAGGCCGGTCCCCTCCACCTTCGGGCCTTCGGGGCCGCCGTACTGCGCGACGAACGACACCTCGGGGTCCGCGAAGTGGTTCAGCTCGGTGAGCGTGGCGAGGACGTTGGCGAGTTCGTGGTCGGGGCTGCCGGGGTCGGTCGGCGCCGCGGCGTACACGAACGCCGTGACCGGTGCGTCCGGGCAGTTCATGCGAGCGAGTACGCGGCGCACGGCGTACCCCAGGTCCGGCAGCATCCCGCCGGAGCCGCCGGTGCCGCTGGCGAACACGTACACCCGCGGTGCCCCGTCGCGCGCCAGCAGACCCGTCTGGTCCGACGACTGCGTCAGCGACTCCGGGTGCGTGGCGATCTGCAATTCGCGGCGCATCCGGGTGACGAAGCGGAGGTAGTTGTCGCAGAACGCGAGCCGCCCGAGCGCCCGCTGGCCGCCGACCTGCAGCGTCCGCGGGATCGAGTACAGCTTCTCGCGCGGCAGCCAGTCGAGAATCTGATCCAGCTGCCGGCGGCGGTAGCCGGTGACCGGCTGGAGCGGGACGGGGAACACCTCGTCGGGGGAGAGCGCCACGTCCGGCGGGGCGGCGACGGCCTTCGCGGCGGCGTCGGGGTCGCAGTCCACGTAGAGGAAGCGGAACGCCGGCACCTGCCCCACGTCGCCGAGCCGGTCGATGAGGCGGCAGCGGATTTCCTGCAGCGCCCGCCGGCCGAAGCTGCCGACGCCGATGAGCACCGTCGGCCGCAGGACGCCGACTTCCTTCAGCGGCTTCGACGCGGCGAGAAGGTGGTCCTCGTCGATCTCCATCACCGGCGCGGCCTTCTTCGACGGCCGTTCGAGCACGGCGACGCCGCCGCGGGTGGACGCGCGCGGGGTCAGGTCCACGTCGTGCGCCGTCTTGCGGCCGTTCGCCCACGCCGCGGGGTCGGTGACGGCCGGGCCGGGGCCGCCGCTGCTCTCGCCGGAGCGGACGGCGCCGGACAGGGCGCGGATGAACGACGTGCAGTTCGGGAAGCGCTCGTCGGGGTTCTTGGCGAGCGCCCGCGCCACCGCCGGCCGGTCGGATTCCGGGATGGCGGACAGGTCCGGCGCCTCGGTCATGTGCTGGAGGGCGAGCTGGCGGATGTTCCGGCCGTTGAACGGCTTCTTCCCCGAGATCAGCTCGCAGTACACGATGGCGAGGCTGTACTGGTCGGAGTGCCGGCTCACCTTGTTGGAGAACGTCTCGGGCGCGGCGTAGAGCGGCGTGACGCCGCCCATCAGGCCGGAGCTGCTGGAGCGTTCGAGCTGCTTGACGAGCCCGAAGTCGGCGACCTTGACGCGGTCGGAGACGGTGAACAGGTTCTTCGGCTTCACGTCGAGGTGCTGGAGGTTGTGCTTCTCGATGAGGTGGTCGAGGCCGACGGCGGCGTCGTCGAGGTAGCCGAGGAGCACGTCGCGCGGGATGCCGGGGCGGCCGGCGGCCTGGTACTCGCAGAGCACGTCGTGGAGGTTGCGGTCGGCCAGCTCCATCACGATGAGGAGTTCGCCGCCGATCTCGCGGATCTGCTCGATGGAGAGGAGGAACGGGTGGCGGGCCTCCTTGACGCGCTCGAGCGCCTTCATCTCCTGGAGGGCGCGGGCGTCGTCGCCGTCGAGCGAGTTGAGGTTGCCGTAGACGAACTTGATGGCCTTGTCGATGCCGCCGGGGGCGACGCACTTCCACACCTCGCCGAACCCGCCGGTGCCGATCGGCTCGACGAGCCGGTAGCCGGGGATCGGTTCGGTGTCGGGCTCGCGCATCCAATTCATCGCGGGGCCACCAGGGAGGAAGCCGGGCGCCGGGGCGGTCGGAGCCGGAGTGCGTCGCCTGAACCGTAATTCACACCCGGGCGGAAGTCCAATCGGAGGGCGCCGCGGGCTCGGGGATTGCGCCCGGAGTCGTAAAACAAGTTGAGGGCGGGCGGGAAACGAGGCTCGGGGCTCGGCGCCGCGGCGCGAAGCCACCGACCCAGACCCCCCGGATTCCCGATGCACGCCCGCCACTACGCCACCGGCGAACCGCTCGAACTCACCGTCGCCGACGGGCGTGTCGCCGCGCTCCGCCCGTCGGCCGCGGCGCCGACGTGCTGGGCGGCGCCGGCGTTCTTCGACCCGCAAATCAACGGCGCCCTCGGCGTCGGCTTCAACTCCCCGACGCTCACCACCGACGGCGTGCGCGTGGTCGTGGCGGAGTGTCGGCGGCACGGCGTCGGCGGCTTCCTCCCCACGCTCATCACCGCAAGTACCGAAGCGCTCCGCCACGGCTTCGCCACCCTCGCCGCGGCCCGCGCGGCCGACCCGGGACTGGCGCGAACCATTCCTGGCTACCACCTCGAAGGCCCGTACCTGTCGGGCGAGGACGGCCCGCGTGGCGCCCACCCGCGCGCGCACGCCCGCGACCCCGACTGGGACGAGTTCCGCCGCCTCCAGGACGCCGCCGACGGCCGCATCCTCATGGTCACCGTCGCCCCCGAGCGCACGGGCGCGGTCCGCTTCATCGAGCAGCTGAGCGCCGCCGGCGTGGTGGTGGCGATCGGCCACACCGCGGCGACGACCGAGCAGCTCCACGCGGCGGTCGACGCGGGTGCGAAGTCGAGCACGCACCTGGGCAACGGCGCTCACGCGGTGCTGCCGCGGCACCCGAATTACCTCTGGGACCAGCTCGCCGACGACCGGCTGTGGATGAGCCTGATTCCCGACGGGCACCACCTTCCGCCCGCGGTCGTGAAGTGCCTCGTGCGGGCGAAGGGCGTTTCCCGAACGCTCATCACCTGCGACGCGAGCAGCCTCGCGGGGATGCCGCCGGGCCGCTACCGCGAGTGGGGCACCGACCTCGACGTGCTGCCGTCCGGCAAGGTGGTGCTGGCCGGCACGCCGTACCTCGCCGGCAGCGGACACTTCACCGACCGCTGCGTCGGCACGATGATCCGCGACGCCGGCGTGACGCTCGCGGAAGCGGTGGAGATGGCGTCGGTACGGCCGCGCGCGCTGCTGGGGCTGCCGGCGCCGCGGCTGGCGGTCGGGGAGGACGTGGTGGTGTTCGACTGGGAGCCGGGGGGCGAGGTGAGAGTCCTGGAGCGCTGAAAGCCCGGGGACGGCCGTCCCCGGGCTTTCGCGTGGTTCACTTCAGCCGACCACGCGTCACTCCTTCTTCGGCGCCACCGCCGTCCGCCCCGGGGCGAGGCGGCCGCTGGCGCGGTACAGCCACGTCTCGGCCGGGCCGTTCGCGGTGTCCGGGCGGATGTCGGTCGGCTCCGGGCGGTTGTCGTCGGTCGGGCGGATGAAGTCCAGCCGCAGCGTCTTGCGGGTGACCAGCGGCGGCGGCTGGTTGTCCGCCGCCAGCGGCGCCGCCTGCTGCGTTGCCACGCCGTTCGACAGCCCGGTGACGAAGACCGAGAACTGCGCCACCCGCGGGGCGCGCTCGGCCATGTTCGTCCAGATCGCCAGCCCGGACACCAGGTGCGGGAAGGCGTCCGGCAGGCTCGGCCGGATCGGCCGGCGGCTGATCTGGATGGTGGTCATCAGGTTCTGGCTGCCGGCCGGCCGCTCCGGGGTGATGTTCCGGTCCTCGAACCGCTTGATCTGCTCGAAGATGAACGGCTGCGGCTCGTCCAGGAACCGGCCGGGCGGGTTGCGCGTGACCAGCTCGAACTCGGGGGTGAAGAACACCGGCTCGCCGGACCGGTTGTACACCTGGTACCACAGGTACCACGCCGTCTGCCGGGCCGGGTTGCCGCGGGCGTCGAACCCGTCCACCTCCATGATGCGCGGCGGCTTGTAGCGGAAGTGGAGCGTCCAGACGCCGGCGCGGTCGAGCGGCAGGTCGGCGGGGTCGACCGGCCGCTCGCCGGGCTGGAGGCCGCGGTTCTCCTGCGCGAGCACGGCGGGCGCCGCGGCCCCGGCGAGGGCCGCAGCCAGGAACCGCCGGCGGTCGGGTCGGTGCGTCATGTCACGTCCGTCTGGGCGGCGTCGATCGATTCCACACTCTCGACCCACTGTGGGGAGAGCAGTTCGCAGCGGTCGTAAACGTCGGGGTCGTCGCGGTACGTGTACCGCATCATGGCCCGCCAGCCGACCTTGAGTTCCTCGGGGCGGCGCACCACGAACATGCGGCCGTCACTCATCCGCACGCGGAACGGCACGAACGGCGTGGCGCGGACCCAGGCGTTCAGCTCGGTCGGTTCCATCGTGGCGTCTCGGGCCGCTCGGCGCCTTCCTGAACCATACCCGCCCGCGTCGCCGCGATCAAGCGGACCCCCCGGCGGCGCCGCCCGCCGCGGCCGGGCGCACCGGCGCAACCGATCCGCCCGGCCGCGGCGGGGGTTGAATCCCACACGGCGGGCCGCACACTAGCCGCTGTCGGAATCCGCCCGCCGTCCCTTTCCCCGCAGGAGCCCCACCGTGACCCGCTTCGCCGCCCTCGCCGCCGCCGTCGGCCTGTGCCTGTCCGCCGCGTCCGCCCAGGACGCCAGCACCCTCAAGGTGAAGGCCGGCGACGCCTTCCCGAACGTGCCGCTCGTCGCCGCCCAGGTCGAGAAGCTGCCGGGCAAGAAGGCCGGCGACACCGTCAGCATCAGCGACCTGAAGGGGAAGAACGTCGTGATCTTCTTCTACCCGAAGGCGCTCACCAAGGGCTGCACCATCGAGTCGTGCGGGTTCCGCGACCTGGCCAAGGACTTCCCGGCCGACACCGTGCTCCTCGGCGCCAGCGCCGACACCGAGAAGCTGCAGGACGAGTTCATCGAGAAGGAGAAGCTGCCGTACCCGCTGCTGTGCGACACCGACCTGAAGCTGATCCAGGCGCTGGGCATCCAGGCGGCGAACGGGAAGGTGCCGCAGCGGAAGACGTTCGTGGTCGGCAAGGACGGCAAAATCGCCAAGGTGTTCGACAAGGTGGACGTGAAGGCGCACCCGGCCGAGGTGCTGGCGTTCGTGAAGGGGCTCTGAGCGCGTTCCTCCCGCCGCTTGCGGCGATGCAACCCGTGCGTTGCACCGCCGCGAGCGGCGACCCGTCAGTCCCCCTTCGCCTCCTTCACGAACACGTTCATCACCTCCAGCCCCACCGCCGGGGTGAAGCCGATCTCCCCGCCGGCCGCCGCCTCCGTCAGCGCCAGCGACACCTGCCGGCCGTTCGTCGTCACCTTGAGCGTGCGGCCGGACGTGTCCACGACGGTGCGGTTCCAGCCGCCCCCGGCCGGCGGCCCGGCGTCGAGCGCGAAGCGGCCGATCCGCACCTCACACTTCCCCTCCGCCTTCGCCGGCAGCCGCCAGTCGAACTGCAGCTCGCCGACCTTGTACGCCTTCGCGCTCACCAGGGCGTCGTCGGCCTTGGCGCGCAGGATGCCGCCGCCCACCGTCCACGCCCCCGCGTTCGTCTTCCACCCCGTCAGGTCGAGGCCGGTGAAGATGCTGACGTGCCCGCCCCACACCTGCGCCACCTCGTCGGCCTTCGGGTTGGTGCTCGCCAGTTCCTTGATCTTCACGTTCTTGAAGTGGCACTCCGCGCCTTCGCTCTCGAACGCCAGGTAGCCCTTCCGCGGGCTGCTCTTGCTGACGCCGGACACTTCCTTGCCGTTGACGTGCAGTTTGATGGCGCCGTCGTTGGCGAGCACCTTGTAGTGGTTCCACTGGCCGCCGCCCTTCACGCGGTTCTCGCTCGGCAGGCAGCGCTCCATCTTGGGGTTCACCGGGTGGACGCGGTCGGGCGTACACCTCGCCCCGTGGATGCTGAAGATGTCGCCGTGGCTGGTGGCCCACCCGTCCTTCGGGGCGAAGTTGATGAGCACCTGCACCTCGATGCCGCGCGTGTACGGCGTGCCGACGCCCGGCAGCGGGTCGCCCCACACGAACAGGCCGCTGTTCGCCATCTTCACCTGCTCGACGTGCATCCAGTCGAAGTCGAGCTCGAAGTTCTCGTAGTGCCGGTCGGTGCGGAGGAAGCCGGTCGGGTTCCCGGTGGTGACGATCTCGCCGTCCTTCACGACGAACGTGCCGGGGGCGCAGTTCACGTTCACGAACCCGGCGAGGTCCTTGCCGTTGAACAGGTCGCGGGTGCCGTCCGGCTGGACGGCGGGGGCGGGAACCACCGCGGCGAGCACGGCCGCGGCGGCGAGGAGAACGGGGCGCATGGGGAGAAGCTCCGGAGGGGTCAGGTGGTAGGCACCCAGGAGTGCCAGACGCCGTCGCGGCGGCTGGTGTGGATCAGTGCGACGACCAGAACCTCGTCCGGCCGCACCTCGTAGACGACGAGGTACGGCAACCGGCCGAGAAGCGCGTTCCGACACTCGCGGCTTGGGAGCGGGTCGGCGACGAGCGGGTAGAGTGCGGGGAACCGCTCGATCGACTCGAGCGCGGACCGGTACTCGACCAACAGGCGCGCGCCGCGCCCGCGGCGGGCCGTTTCGAGTACGCGGGCGGCGGCGTGGAGGGCGGGCGGTACGGTCTCGAGTTCGACGACGGTCACGGCCCGAACTCCGCCCGGAACTTCGCTTCGACCCGCGCGAGGGAGGTCCGCCAGTCGGCGGCCGCGAGTTCCCCCCGTTCGTACGCCTCGATCCGCTCGCGGACCATGTCCCGGTCGCGTTGCTCGACCTCGGCCAGGCTCGTGAACCCCTCGCGCACGCTGTCCCGGAGCAGCTGCGCGAGGCTCAGGCGGTCGTCTTCGGACCACCGGAGGAGGGCGTTCACCACCTCCGGGGACGGAACGAGTGTGAGCGGCGCCGCGGGGGCGACAGGCGCCTCCGGCGGGGCGGTGTCCGTGACCATCTCGAATCCTCCGCGTCTTCGGCTCTTGTGGGCGGGTCGGCGGACGGGCACAATGGGCCGACCGGCGGCGGGGTCATTCTACCCCATCGCCCGCCCCGGGTTCACGCCGGAAACCCTCCCATGCGCCGTCTGCTGTTCGTGGCCGCGATCGCCGCCCTCCTCCCCGCCACCGTCCCGGCCGCCGACCCGACGGCCGCGCTCGACCTGTGGCCCGGCAAGGCGCCCGGCGAGACGAAGGACATCGGCCCCGAGGTGTACAACGAGCCGAAGGCCGGCCAGATCGACGTGAAGCGGCTGGCGAACGTGTCGAAGCCGCAATTGCTCGTCTACCCCGCCCCGAAGGGGAAGGCGAACGGGACGGCGGTCATCGTCGCGCCCGGCGGCGGCTACAGCATCCTGGCGTTCGAGCACGAGGGGACGCAGACGTGCGAGTGGCTGAACTCGCTCGGCGTCACGGCGTTCCTGCTGAAGTACCGCGTGCCGAAGCGCGCCATGCAGATGCCCGACAACCTCGCCGCGATCCAGGACGCCCAGCGCGCCGTGAGCATGGTTCGCAGCCGGGCCGGCGAGTGGAACCTCGACCCGAACCGCGTCGGCATGTTGGGCTTCTCCGCCGGCGGCAACCTGACCGCGTGGGCGGCCCTCACCGAGAAGCGCCACTACGACGCGATCGACGACGCCGACAAGGCGTCGAGCCGGCCGAGCTTCGCGGCGCTGATTTACCCCGCATACCTGACGGACAAGGAGGGGAAGCTGAAGGCTGAGTACCCGGTGACGAAGGCGAGCCCGCCGATGTTCATGGCGCACGCCCACGACGACGGCGTGACGCCGGTGGGGAGCGTGGCGCTGTACCTGGCGCTGACGAAGGCGGGGGTGCCGGCGGAGGTTCACGTGTACGAGCGCGGCGGCCACGGCTACGGGATGCGGGCGGGGTCGAACCCGGTGTCGAGCTGGCCCGCCCGCTGCGCCGACTGGCTCAAGACGCGCGGGTATTTGGACGCGAAGAAGTGAGGTTCAGGGGGCGGACCAGACGCGCAGGACGCGGACCTTCTTGTCGTCCTCGATGATCTCGTAATCGACCCCGATGGGCCGCTCGACAACCGTGCGGTTGACGGACGCGTCACGCGGAACCCCGCACGCGAACGGGTTTTGCCCGAGTCGCTGGTCAATCCAGTACGAGGCGTCGGTCACCGCGACCCGGTCGGCCGCGGCGAGCCACGCGTCCGCCAACCCGTCTTCGGCATCTGGCGTCCAGAAGACGAAGTAGTTCATGACCCGTACTTCTCCCGGATCCGCTTCCACACCTCGCCCAGCGGCGACCCGTCCGGCTGTGCCCGCGCGGTTTGAAACTCGGCGTCGGACACCGGCGACCGGAACCCGGCCGGGAACACACCCGGAGGCGCCGGGTCGGCGGTACGAACGCACTTGCCATCCGGCCCACAGAATACGATCGGGCCGTCCGTCGCGGCCAGCCGGGCGAGCAGGTCGGGGTCGGTAATCACCACCGTCGTCACGGCGCTCATGGTCGTTCCCTCATGGTCCTCACCCATGATACCACCGCGGGGCGGCGAAACGTCTACCCGATCTCCACGACCGCCTTCACGACGCCGGTCTCGGGCTTGAGCCACGTCGGGAACACGTCCAGCACCGCGTCGAACGGGGCGCGGTGGGTGATCCACGGGCGGGTGTCGAGCATGCCGCCCTCGATCAGCCGGATGATGCGCGTGAACTCCGGCGCCAGGGCGTTGCGGCTCGCCAGGAACGTCATCTCGCGGCGGTGCATCAGCGGCTGCGTGAACCCGAGCGCGTCCTGCGTGATGCCGACCCACACCAGCCGGCCCGCGAAGCCGACGTAGTGGTACGCGCTCGACATGCTCTTGGCGCTGCCGGTCGCGTCCACGACCACGTTGCCGAGCTTGCCGGCGGTCAGGTCGGTGAACGCCTTCACGTCGGCGTCGAAATCGCCCTTCGACAGCAGCGTCTCGCGCACGCCCATCTTGTCCCGCGCGAACGCCAGCCGCTGCTCGTTCAGGTCCATGACCACGACGCGCGACCCGGCCAGCTTGGCGAACTCGATCACGCTCAGGCCGATCGGACCGGCGCCGATCACGAACACCGTTTCGTCCGCCTTCGGGTTCGCGCGGTTGACCGCGTGCAGGCCGATGCCGAGCGTTTCAACCAGCGCCAGCTGCTCGAACGTGAGCTTGTCCGAGACGTGCAGCTTGCGGGCGGGGACGGTGAAGCGCGGCCGCAGCCCGCCGTCGCAGTGGACGCCGAGCGTCTGGTGGTTCTCGCAGGCGTTGGTGTGCCCGCGGGCGCACGAGTAGCAGTTCTGGCAGTTGATGTACGGCTCGACCGCGGCCCGGTCGCCCGGCTTCACGTTCGTCACGCCGGGGCCGACTGCGATCACCTCGACGCCGAGTTCGTGGCCCGGGATACGCGGGTAGCTGAAGAACGGCATCTTGCCGAGGTAGCCGCTGTAGTCGGTGCCGCAGACGCCGACCCGCGACACGCGCACCACGGCCTCGCCCGCCCCCGGCGGCGGCGGCTCGGGGATGTCAATGAACCGGAACTGCTTGGGCTGTTCGAGCTGAAGCGCTTTCATGGCGTGGCTCACAGAGAGGAAGAGGGATTGGCCGCAAAAAGGCACAAAAAGCACAAAAAAGAAGAGAGACAGAGTTCGAACCGAACCCTGCCTTTGTTCTCTTCCATTTTGTGCTTTTTGTGCCTTTTTGCGGCCATTCTCCGTTCTTACTTCAGGATGTCGCGCACGACCACGCCGCTCACGTCCGTCAGCCGGAAGTCGCGGCCGCTGTAGTGGTACGTCAGCTTCTCGTGGTCGAGGCCGAGCTGGTGCAGGATCGTCGCGTGCAGGTCGTGGACGTGCACCTTGTTCTGCACCGCCGCGAACCCGAACTCGTCGGTCGCGCCGTAGGCCATGCCGCCCTTCACGCCACCACCCGCGAGCCACACGCTGAACCCGTGGTTGTTGTGGTCGCGGCCGTTCTGCCCCTCGCTCGTCGGCGTCCGCCCGAACTCGCCGCCCCACAGTACCAGCGTCTCGTCGAGGAGGCCGCGCGCCTTCAGGTCGCGGAGCAGCGCGGCGACCGCCTTGTCGCTGTCCTTCGCCTTGTTGCGGTGGCCGCTCTCCACGTTCCCGTGGTCGTCCCACGGCTGGCCGCTGCCGTAGAAGACCTGCACCATCCGCACCCCGCGCTCGACCAGCCGCCGGGCCGACAGGCAGGCGTCGGCGAAATAGCCCTTGCCGTACTGCTCGCGGACGCGGAGCGGTTCCTTGTTCACGTCGAAGGCGTCGGTCGCTTCGGTCTGCATGCGGAAGGCCATTTCGAGCGACTGAATGCGGGCGTCGAGCTGGTCGTCGCCGGCGCGGCGTTCGAGGTGCATCCGGTTGAGGCCGTTGAGGAGGTCGAGCTGCTGCCGCTGCGTGGCGGGGGTGAGGTTGCCGTTGCGGATGTGGTCGATGACGCGCTTCGGGTCGAGGTTCTGGATGTGGCAGCCCTGGAACACGCCGGGGAGGAAGCTGTTGTTCCACAGCGCCGGCCCGACCACCGGCTTGCCGGGGCACATCACGACGAACCCGGGGAGGTTCTGGTTCTCGGTGCCGAGGCCGTACAGCAGCCAGCTCCCCATGCTGGGGCGGATCGGCTGCGTGTTGCCGCACGTCATCAGCAGCAGGCCGGGCTCGTGGTTCGGGATGTCGGTGTGCATCGACCGCACGACGCAGATGTCGTCGATGCACTTGCCGATTTCCGGGAAGATCTCGCTGACCTCGATGCCGCTCTGGCCGCAGCGCTTGAACGCGAACGGCGACTTGTACAGCCCGCCGGTGCGCCGCTCGGTGCGGAGGCCGGCGCCGGGCGGCTGCTGGCCGTGGTACTTCTCCAGGCTCGGCTTGGGGTCGAACGTATCGACCTGCGACGGCCCGCCGTTCATGAACAGGTGGATGACGTGCTTCGCCTTCGGGGCGAAGTGCGCGGCGCGGGCCGCGAGCGGGTTGGCGCTAGCTTGGGGCGCGGGGCGGGCGGCGGCGCGGTCGCCGAGCAGCCCGGCGAGGCCGAGCAGGCCGAGGCCGGTGCCCGACCGGGCGAGGAGTTCGCGGCGGCTGATCGGAAACGTCATCGGGCACACCCCGTATTGGGAAGGATCAGGCCGCGATTCCAGAGAGAAAGGACCACGTGCATCTGGTCGTTGTGTGCCGTGTCAGCACCATCGATCACCATCGACCAGAGGTGATCGGGCTCGGACGAAGATAGCGAAGGACGCTCAGCCAATAGCTCGACGGCGTACAGAGCGTGTTCACGATTCTCTTTGGCCCTGGTGTAGCGTCCCGCTCTTATGCCGCGGATCATCCCTGCCTGACAAAGGCTGAGGAACGTTGCCCGAGGGCAGTTCTTGAGGCGTAACGATGCCGTCGCGAGCAACCGGGCCGCTGCCGCATCCCAGGCAGCCCTTGGCGTGGCATACTCGCCGCCGCGATACAGCGACGCCGCAAGGACCGCCACGTGTCCGAATTCCCACATCGATACACCTCCTGGTATCCTACCCGTGTGGACACCCCAACTCCGAACACACCACCGGCTGAACTGCGGCCCTACGGCTTGGAAGCCGGCAAGTTCGTCGTGCCGGACGACTTCGACGACCCGCTCCCGGACGACGTTCTCGAAGCCTTCTTCGGCCCGATCTACCCTCCGACTCCTTCCGGTGAATAAATCGCGGCTCAATCGACGTACATCATCTCGTTGCTCGCCAGCAGCGCCTGGGCGTACTGCTGCCAGCGCGTCAGGCGGTCGTCGGGCGTCGTCGGCTGGCGCAGGAACGCCAGCCCCAGCGCTGCCTCCTCGGACAGCGGCGGGCGGTTGAACGCCAGCCGGTACGCCGCCTCCACCCGCGCCTCGTCCGTCGTGCCCATCTTGTCCACGCGGGCGGCGAACGCCTTCGCCTGGTTCACCATGAAGTCGCTGTTCAGCGCGAACAACTGCTGCTGCGGCACCGTCGTCACCGTGCGGCGGTCGGCGGTCACGTTCGCGTCGGGGAAGTCGAACAGCCGCAGGAGGCCGTCGAGCTCGTGGCGGCTCACCTTCGCGTACACCGTGCGGCGCTTGGCGTTCGCGTCGCGCAGGTCGAACGTGGGCCCGCCGAGCTTGTCGTCGAGGGTGCCGCTCACGGCCAGCAGCGAGTCGCGCCACGCCTCCACGTCGAGCCGGCGGCGGCTGCCGCGCCACAGGTACACGTTCGCCGCGTCGGTCGTCGTGTTGCCCGCGTGCGGCTCGGCGGAGCGCTGGTAGGCGGCGCTCAGCATGATCTGCCGGTGGAGCCACTTCGTGGACCAGCCGTTCTGCACGAAGCCGACGGCGAGCCAGTCGAGGAGTTCGGGGTGGCTCGGGCGGCCGCCCTGGACGCCGAAGTTGCTCGGCGTGTCCACCAGGCCGCGGCCGAAGTGCCACGCCCACACGCGGTTCACGAACACCCGCGCCGTCAGCGGGTTGTCGGCCGTGGCGATGTGCTTCGCCAGGTCGAGCCGCGTGAAGTCCTTCGCCGACGGGGCGGCCGACAGCACCTGCAGGAAGCCCTTCGGCGCGTCCTCACCCTTCGTCGCCGGGTTGCCGCGGATGTACACCTTCATGCCGCTGCCGGCGCCGCTCAGGATGTGCGCCTGCAACGGCATCGGCGGCGACGCCTTCTTGCGGGCGTCGAGTTCCGAGCGCAACGCCGCAAGCGGCGGCCTTTGATCCGCGGACAGGAACAGCTTCTCGGCGTTCTCGGGCGACACGAACAGCGGCGCGTTCGCGTCCAGGAACATCGCCTTCGCCAGCGGGTCGGCGGTCTTCGCCTTCCCCTTCGGCGGCGCCGCGTCGGGCACCTCCAGCGCCGCCAGCTTCGTCTGCACCGCGGCGGCGGCGGCCTTCACGGCGTCGGCCTTCGCGTCGGCCTTCAGCGCGAACCAGTCCTTCGTCGCGGCCGGCGCCTTGCTCGCGTTCGCGGCGTCGGTGAACTTCACCCACCGGTCGAGGAAGTACGGCTCCAGCTCGTTCGCCTTCGCGGCGGGGTTCAGCTTCGCCTTGCCGGCCTGCACGTCCCGCGCGGCGACGAGGTAGTCGGCGGTGCGGGCCACGGCCTTCGTCGCGGCGGCCTTCCCGGCGGCGGTCAGCACGCCGCCGATCACCTCCTCCTGCTGCTTCACCCGGGCCTGCGCGTCGTTGTAGGTCTTCTGCTCGGCCTGCGTGGCGAGCGGGGCGTTCGTCAGGTTCGTGCCGTAGAACAGGCCGGCCAGTGAGTAGTAATCGCGGGTGGGAATCGCGTCGAACTTGTGGTCGTGGCAGCGGGCGCAGCTCACGGTCAGCCCGAGAAACGCCCGGCTGACCACGTCCACGCGGTCGTCGAGTTCCTCGGCGATGGCCTGCTCCCGGGCGGTGTTCTTGTAGTACTCGGCGCCCAGCCCCAGGAAGCCCATGCCGGCGAGGCGCGTGAACAGATCGTCGGTCGTTTCGCTGGCGTTCCCCGGGAGGAGGTCGCCGGCGAGTTGCAGCGTGACGAAGCGGTCGAACGGCATGTCGGCGTTGAACGCGCGGACGACCCAGTCGCGGTACAGGTAGGCGTTCCGCTTCGGGGTGACGGCGAACGTGTGCGCCTGGTCCTCGGCGTAGCGGGCCACGTCGAGCCAGTGCCGCGCCCACCGCTCGCCGTAGCGCGGCGACGCGAGAAGGCGATCGACCAGCGAGGAAAATGCGGCGTGCGGCGTGCGGCGTGCGGAGTCCCGGACGAAGGCGTCAACCTCCTCCGGCGTCGGCGGGACGCCGTGGAGGTCGAACGTCGCCCGGCGGATGAGGGTTCGCGGGTCGGCGCTGCCGACGGGCGCCAGCTTCTTCTCGGCGAGCTTCGCGGCGATGAAGGTATCGACCGTCTGCGCGCCCGCGGGAGCCTTCGGCGGCTGGATCGACCAGAAGGCGCGGCCCTCCTCGACGGTCAACCCCTTGAGCGCCTTCGCCACCGCGGCGGTGCCGGTGCGCGGGTCGGGGGCGCCCATCTTGATCCACCGCTCGAAGTCGGCGACGACCGCGGCCGGCAGCTTCCCGCTCGGCGGCATCTGCACGTCGCCGTCGTAGCGTAGCGACTTCAGCAGCGTCCCCTTCGCCGGGTCGCCGGGCACGACCGCGGCACCGGTGTCGCCGCCCTTCTCCCAGTGCGCCTTGGTGTCGAGCTTGAGGCCGCCGCGGAGCTTGCTCTTGCTCTCGGCCTCGGTCGAATGGCACTTGACGCAGTGCTCGACGAGCACGGGGCGGATTTTGGTCTCGAAGAACTCGACCGCCTTCGGGTCGTCCGCGGCGCGGGCGACGGGCGCGGCGAACGCGGCGAACGCGACAACGAGCGGGAACCGCATGAGCGCCTCGGCGGCGGGAACGAACGGGTGCGTACCGGCAGGAGTCGGCGGCGGGAGGGTGGGCCGACGGGATTTAGAATAGCCGACGGACGGGCGAGGTGCAACGGGCGGGTTGTGTGCGAGCCGCACGATGAAGACGACGGACGCACGATCAGACAAAAAACAAGGTTCTGATCGTGCGTCCATCGTCTTCATCGTGCGGCAAAAAATGTCCCCGCGGAGAGCGGGCGCGTGTCACGAGCGCGTCACGCCCCCTCGGCGGCGTCCGGGTATCGCTGCGGGTCGGGCGGGTGGTTGTACACCAGCGCCGGGAAGTGTTCGACCAGGTAGTGCATCACCCGCCGCACCGACAGCACCCCCACCGGCCGGTTCGCGTCGTCGATCACCGGCAGGTGCCGGTAGCCGCCCTTCTCCATCTTCTTCAGCGCCACCTGCACCGGGTCTTTGGGGTGAACGCACACCGGGTTCGGCGTCAGGCACTCGGCCATCGGCGCCGACAGCGGCAGCCCCGTCGCCAGCACGCGCGTCAGCAGGTCGCGGTCGGTGAACAGGCCGACCACCCGGCCGGCGCGCGTCACCAGCACGCAGCCGACCTTCTCGCGCCGCATCAGCTCGACCGCGGCCGACACCGGGGCCATGTCCTCGACGGCGAACGGCGGCGTCGGGTCGAGGCGCGACACGCTCTCGACCCGGAGGTTGCGGGCCAGCTCGACCGGGTAGAGGCTGAGCGGCGGCGGGCTTTGGGGCGCGGACCGCGACCGGTCCGGGTTCGGCAACGGGCTCATGCGGCGGGTACGCTCGGTCGTGGTAAGGGGATTGTCCGACCCGTCCGACCCCCGGCAAGGGGTCCGGGCGAAGCCCACCGGTTGCGACCGGTGGTCTTTACCAGCAACGACGAAGTACAATCACGATGACGCGCGAGAGAACCCATGCCCGCCCCCGACCGGATGCTCACGTTCCTGCGGCAGGCCGTCGTCCTGTCCCGGGCGACCCCGGGGCGGCGCGGCCGAATCGTCGAGCCGGTCGGGTGTACCGAGATCCTCGTCGCCGGCGACCTGCACGGCCACGTCGGCCACTTCCAGGGCTTGCTGAAGGCCGCCGACCTGGGCCAGAACCCCGGCCGGCACCTGATCCTTCAGGAGCTCATCCACGGCACCTACCGCTACCCCGCGGGCGGCGACAAGTCGCACCAGCTGGTGGACCTGTTCGCGGCGCTGAAGGCCCAGTTCCCGCGGCAGGTGCACTACCTCCCCGGCAACCACGAGCTGGCCCAGTGGACCGGCCGCAAGGTGCTCAAGGCCGACGCCGACCTGAACGCGGCGTTCGAGCAGGGGGCGACGGCGGCCTACGGTCCGGAGTACGGCCCGGAGGTGTACCAAACATACCTCGACCTGTTCAAGGCCCTTCCGGTGGCGGTCCGCACGCCGAACCGGGTGCTGGTCAGCCACAGTCTGCCGTCGGCCCGGCAGATGACGCTGTTCGACCCGTCGCGGCTGCGGGCCGCCGAGTACACCGACGCGGACTTGCAGCCCGGCGGGTCGGTCCACGGCGTGCTGTGGGGCCGCGACGTGTCGCCGGCGAACGTGGCCGAGTACCTGCGGCGGATGGACGCCGACTTCCTGGTGAGCGGTCACATCGCCAGCGATACGGGGTACAGCGTGCCGAACGACATGCAGGTGATCGTGGACTGCGCCGAGAGCCCGGCCGGCTACGCCCTGGTGCCGGCCGACCGCCCGCTGACGCACGAGGAGTTCGTCGGCTGCGTGCGGATGCTGTGAGTGAAGGAGGCGCTTCGACGATGCTGCGCTGGAGACTCAGAATCCTCGTTGCCCTTCTCCTCGCGGTGATCGCCTGGGCCTGGGTGACCGACGGGAGTGGGCCGGCCTACCCGCACGGTCGGTTCGCCGCATTGATGGGCGAGACCGTTCTGCTGGTCGCCGTGGTGGGGCTCGGCGGGTTCGTCTGGCGCGAGATCCGCAGCCCACCCGCCCCTCGCCGGGACGAAACGAACGACCACGACAACCCCGCGTAACGGAGCCTTCTGATCCGCAGGTTGTCCGGGCTGCGGGTGTGATGCCTGGCCCTCGTCGGAGGTGGTTCGCCCCCTCACCCCGCGTGCTTCGCCGCGACCCTCTCCCCCTGGGGGAGAGGGTGGGAGGCCGCCGGTCCCCTCCACGGGCGGGCAACCACGCGCGGACGCCGGGGCCGCGTTGGGGGCGTCCGCGCGTGGTTGCCCGCCCGCGACCGGCGCGGACCACGCCCACCCTCTCCCCTCGGGGGAGAGGGTCGCGGCGAAGCACGCGGGGTGAGGGGGTTAACCACGATTGATGACGACCGGGCGACGGCCCGACGACACGGACAACGTGCGGACCAGTAACCGACATCACACCTGCGAAGACATGCCGCCGCGCTACCACGCCACGCCGCCCGAAGCCGTCACCGACACGGTCCGCGACACCGTCTTCATCGACGACTACCGGTTCCGCATCGACCGGCCCGCCGACTCCGACAAGCTCCTCGACCACCCGTGGGTCCGCTCCGCCTACGCCGCCGACGACTACGTGCCGTACTGGGCGCAGCTGTGGCCGGCGGCGCGGATGCTGGCGAAGGTCGTCGTCCGCGAGAAGTGGGAAGCCTACCCGCAACCCGTGAAGGTGCTCGAAGTCGGCTGCGGGCTCGGCCTCGCCGGCACCGCGTGCCTCGCCCGCGGGCTCGACGTGACGTTCACCGACGTGGACGAAACCGCCCTCGCCTTCGCCGACCGCAACGCCCGCCTCAACGGCTTCACGACCGGCTTCCGCACCCGGCCGCTCGACTTCCGCGCCCCGGAGGGCGTCGGCCGCTTCCCCGTCGTCATCGGCTCCGACCTGATGTACGAGGAGCGGCTGGTCGGGCCGCTGATCGGGCTGTTGGAGGTGGTGCTGGCGCCGGGCGGGGTGTGCCTGATCGCCGACCCGAACCGGCTGGCGGCGCGGGTGTTCCGCTGGAAGCTGGAGGAGGCCGGCTACGCGGTGACGCCGGAGTTGATCCGCGCCGGCGAGCCCGGCGGCGAGCGGACGAAGGGGACGCTCTACCGTATTCGTGAGGCGTGAGTCCGACCCGTCGGCCCCGAGCCAGGATAGCTAACGGGTGCCCGGTGCGTTCCGCTCGATCATCCATCTGCCGCCGAATAACGCGACTGGCGCGACCACCCACCACGGCCAGCCGACGTACACCGCCCCGGCGACCGCTGCCGCGACGAGGAGGCCGAGGCAGACAAGGTTCATGGCTTCAAAGCTGTTCATGCCTCTCCCCACACTGCGACCCACTACGAGGCTCACAACCAGCAGCCCGCCGAGTAGCGCCGCGTTCCAAGCCTGGAGGCTGGCGACTGTGCCGACCGGCTCCCTCGTCATGGCGTACGCGAGCGCGGCGAGTGTCTCCCAGAAGGTCGCCTGGTAGCCGTTGATCTCCCAACTGCCAAAGTACACTGCCTGCCAGATTGGGAGGAACGACGCGACCGCGAACACACCGGCCGTCACCACGGTGGCGAAGTGCAACGGGCTTCGGCCAGCCCAGGCGCGGACGTGGTCGCGCCAGCGCGGGCCGGTCTTCGGCGGGGGCGGGTCGCGGAGTGGCGGCGGGGGGAACACGCTTCCATCACAACATGCTGTACGGGTCGATGTCCACCTGGAACTCGACGCCGCTCGGCGGGCGGGCGGTCGCCAGCGCGGCCCGCAACACCTCGTGCAACGCCGCGCTGCTGTCCGCCTGCACCTGGAAGTGGAAGCGGTAGTAATTCTTCAGCCGGAACACCGGGCACTCCGCCGGGCCGAGCAGCCGCACCGGGGGCTTGCCGTCGGCCGCCTTCGCGTGCGCCGCCAGGGCGCTCTGGAAGGCACCCGCCAGCGTGTCGGCGAAGGCGCAGGCCGCCTCCTCCTTCTCGCTGCGCACGATCAGCCGCGCCATCCGCTCGTACGGCGGGTACTTGTGCTGCTTGCGGTGGACCAACTCTTGGGCCGCGAACGTCGCGTAGTCGTGCCCCGCGGCCAGCGTGATGCACGGGTGCTCCGGCGTGTACGTCTGCACCAGCACCCGACCGCCCTTGTCGCCGCGGCCGGCCCGGCCCGCCACCTGCGCCAGCAGCTGGAACGTCCGCTCGGCGCTGCGGAAGTCGGGGAGGTGCAGCCCCACGTCGGCGTTCACCACGCCCACCAGCGTGACGTTCGGGAAGTCCAGCCCCTTCGCGATCATCTGCGTGCCGAGCAGGATGTGAACCAGCCCGTCGCGGAAGGCGTCGAGCACGCGCTGGTGGCTGCCCGGCTTCGACATCGTGTCCGAGTCCATCCGCTGGCACACGCTGCCGGGGAACTTTTGCTCCACCTCGGCGTGCAACTTCTCGGTGCCGAGCCCCTGGTAGCGGATCGCCGCCTGCCCGCAGCCGGGGCACTTCGCATAGGGCGCCGTCTCCCACCCGCAGTAGTGACACACCAGCGCCGCCTTCGTGCGGTGGAACGTCAGCGCCAGGTCGCAGTGGGCGCACTGCGCGACGTGGCCGCACGCCGGGCAGTGGACGTGCGTGCTGAACCCGCGGCGGTTCAGCATCAGGATGATCTGCCCCTTCGCCTTCAGCGTGCCCCGCATCGCCGTTTCGAGTGTGTGGCTGATCGCCCCCGGCTTCCCCTGTGGCTTCGGCTCGTGCCGCAGGTCGATCACCTGCACCGGCGGCATCGGCCGGTTCTCGACGCGCTTCGGCAGTTCCAGCAGCGTGTACGCCCCGCGGGCGGCGTTCGCCCAGCTCTCCAGGCTCGGCGTCGCGGAGCCCATGACGATGGGGATGTCTTCGAGGCGGGCGCGCATCACGGCCACGTCGCGGGCGTGGTAGCGGGGCGTGGCCTCCTGCTTGAACGTCGTCTCGTGCTCCTCGTCGATGACGATGAGGCCGAGCTTGCGGGTGGGGGCGAACACGGCGCTGCGGGCACCCACCACCACTTGAACGTGCCCGGTGGCGACGCGCCGCCAGTACGCCCCGCGCTCGGCGTCGGTGAGGTGACTGTGGAGGATGGCGACGTTGCCGCAGCGGCCGCTGAACCGCTCGATGGTCTGCGGCGTGAGCGAGATTTCGGGAACGAGGACGATCGCCTCTTTCCCCTGCTTCACGACCTCTTCGATGGCGCGGAGGTAGATTTCGGTCTTGCCGCTGCCGGTGACGCCGTGCAGCAGGAAGGCGTGGAACCCCTGGTCGAGCGCGGGGGCGAGCTTCTCCCAGGCCCGTTGCTGGTCGGCGTTCAGTTCGATAGCGAGCGGCCCCGGTAACGGGGCTGTTTCTTCGTCGCCCTCAACAGCCCCGTTACCGGGGCCGCTCGCCTCGCTCTCGACGCGCTCCGTGAACTTCTTCAGCAGCCGCTTCTTGACGAGCGACGCGACGACGCCGGGGCCGCACTTCGCCATGCGGGCGAGCTGCCCGAGCTCCAGCGGGCGGTTCGCCTTCTTGAGGCAGTCGAGCGCCGCCTTCTGGATCGCCGTGATCGTCGGCAGCGGGTTCGGCAGCTCGGCCTTCGCCACCGGCTCCACGAACACCGCCCGGCGGGTGCCGGCGTTGTCGCGCACCCCGGCCGGCACCACCGCGTGCAGCACCTGCCCCCAGCCGCACAGGTAGTAGTCGGCCATCCAGCGGGTGAGCTTCATCAGGTGCTCGTCGACGAGGGCGTCGTCGTCGAGGACGCGGGCGATTTCCTTGACTTCGCCGCGGACCGGGGGGTTGTGGCCGACGCGGACGCAGAAGCCCGACGTGGTGCGGCCGCCGCGGCCGAACGGCGCTTCGACGCGCTTGCCGGCGCCGACCTTCCCCGCGAGGGAAGCCGGGACGGCGTAGGTGTACGGGTGGTCGAGCGGGCGGTCGAAGACGATGTCGGCGAACAGGCCGACGGGGGTGTCGAACGGGGCGAGCGAGGTGGGGTTGAGCGCGAGGGTTTCCATGCCGCTACGCTACCCCGCGGCGGGGGTCGGGGGCAATGACGGTTGGGCGGGTCACGCTCGTCGAACGTCCTAGCTCACCTGCGGCCGCGGCGTTGAGCGGCCGTCAGGCGCCGCGCCTGGTTCGGCGCTCTTGTGGCCGCCCAAGAGCTGACGAATCGCCGGCAGCAACTCGCTCGGGACGGTGATGACGGTCTGCCCGGGACGCTCCTCGGTCGCCGCGTCGTCTTCGGCGGCCAGTTCGTCGTCGGACATGCCGTCGTAATGGTCGATCAGCCGCCGGGTCCGATCGGCGTCCCACCCGGCCGGATATTGGGAAACGCTCATCGTCGCCTCCTCCGTCGGTATGCCTTGAGCTGGTTCCCCTGCAGGTCGTACGCGGTCACCACGAACACCCCGTCCCCGGTCTCATCGGGGACGTAGATCACCCGCAGGTACCGGCCGGCGGCCGTCTGGCCGAGGGCGTGCCGGGAGTCGTCCCGGCCCGGTCGGTCGTCGCCCGGGTGCCGCAGCACGTACTCGACCTCGGCCTCCGTCACCCCGTGACCCGAGATGTGCGGCAGGCCGGTGTCCGGGTCGATGTGGTAGCGGACATCCATGCGGCATCCCCGGCCGACACGCGGGAATGCGACCAGTGTACCAGGTTAGCCGCCGGCCGGGGCCGGCTTCGCGGCCCCGGCCGGTGCAGCCTGGTTCGGCGACTTGATTAAGCGGGCACGTCCGGCTCGACCAACTCCAGTGTGAACACGATCTGACTCCGCTCGTCGCCGTCTACGTCGCTGCCCCGCCGCAGCTGGTGGCTGACGTACCGGAACTGGCCGAGGTGACGATAGTGCCCGCCGCGGTCGGTCTTCTCGAACAGGTGGAGTTCGCGGCCGGCTGCGGCGTGCCGCTGGATCGCTCGGTTGCCGCGGGCCATCTCCATGTCTCCGGCCTGCCCCTCGCCGGTGCACGAGAACTGGGTCGTCGACAGCCAGCCGTCCTGGTACCCGTACTCCTCGCCGACCGGCGCCGTGAACAGGAACACGTACGGGTGTTCGACACACGGGGCGATGCCGGACTGCCCGTTCCCGCCGAAGCGGGCGTGCAAGTCGGTACGGCGGTGGTAGGTCTTCCCGCGCTCGAACACCGTGCGCCCTCTTCGGCCAAACTCGTATTAGCCTGTCCAGTGTTGCGCGTTATCCGTGACCGGCCGGTCAGGCTAACGCGCCGTCGGTCAGCCCATTCCCGACTCCAGCGGCGTGCGCCGGTCGGCCGCAACGACCGCCTCCACATCGGGTTTGGCGCCCCCGGCCTTGCATCACCCCCGGACGCCCTCACACCGTAGATCAGGCAAACACTCCGCCATCCTCACCGGCCAGGCTGCGACTGTCAAGCAGCATCCCGAGCGAAAACGCCCCCGATCCTTCAACACTGTCGCGGTGGACAGCGCCGGACGTCGCCCCATTCGACCAGAAACGCGAAAAGCCCACCCGTTGCAACGGGTGGGCTTCGCCGGAGGCAGCGGGTGCCTACTTCTTCTTCCCGGTCGGGGCCGACTCCTTCTTGTTCGCCTTCGCCCGCGGCGAACCCGGGCCGACCTTGTTCGTCGGCCGCACCATCACCACCGCGTTCGGGTGGCCCGGCACGCCGCCGCGCACCAGGATCAGGTTGTTCTCCACGTCCACCTTCACCACCACCAGGTTGCGGATCGTCACCCGCTCGTTGCCGTACCGGCCGGCCAGCTTCCGCCCCTTCTTCGGCCGACCGCTACCACGGTTCGACGCCAGCGACGAGGTCGAACCAGCCTGCCGGTGGACCTTCTTCGCACCGTGCGCGGCCGGCATACCCGCGAAGTTGTGGCGCTTCATCACGCCCTGGGTGCCGCGACCCTTCGTGGTGCCGATCACGTCCACCGCCACCACGTCCTTGAACACGTCGGCCACGGTCAGCTTCTGGCCCACCGTCAGCGTCACGTCCTCCTTGTAGCCCTCGTGCGGCTTCAGGATGTTGCCCGTGCTCTTGACGCGCTCCACCGTCACCGTCGCGGACTCGGCGTCGGCCGACTTCACGCCGAGGGTGAACGCCCCCTTGCGGTCGAGGCGGAACTCGCGGATGTGGCGCTGCGGCTCCACGTCGGCCTTCGGCGGGAGCTTCACGCCGGCCTTCTGGCGGGCCTCCTTCCGCTTCGACTTCAGGTTCGCGGCCACGTGCCCCTGCTCCGGGCGGGTGGCGTTCTTGCGCGGCTTGTCGTCGAACCCGAGCTGCACGGCGGTGTACCCGTCCTTCGTCACCACGCGGGTGCCGTCCTTGACGGTGGGGTACTTGATCTGCAGCACCGGGCACGGCCCGACGCGCAACACCGTGACCGGCTCCACCGCCCCGCTGGGGGTGAAGAACTGCGTCATGCCGACCTTGTACCCGATCAGACCCAGCGACATGGGAACGCTCCCGCCGTGTGCGGCGGCTCTGGTGTGTGGCCCCGGCCGACCTGCGAACCGGCGCGGGCGCGCCGTGCATCAGTCGGGTGGTGAACCCGGGGGCGTAAGCGCACACGATACGGCGCGCCGGCGGAACGACCAGCGGGCGGGGCGGAACCCCGTGAGCCGTCCCGGGGCGTTGCCCCGGGCTATGTTATCCCAGGCCGTTGGCCTGAAAACCAAGCCGCCCTCTTCACCCCGAAGGGGTGGGATAGCATAGCCCGGGGCAACGCCCCGGGACGAAACCCCCGGGGACGGGTCACTCGCCGGCGCCGTCCGCCGGCAGGAACTCGATCGCCCCCGTCGCCACGTCGTACACCGCGCCCACCACCGCCACCCGGCCCTCCTTCACCAGCCGCGCCAGCGTCCGGCTCTGCTCCACCAGTTCGCCCACCGCGCGGGCCACGTTCCGCCGGGCCACGCCGTCCACGAACGCCGCCTTCGCGGCCGCCGGCAGCCGCGCCGCGGCCTCGCACTCCGCCCGGTCCACCGACCGCTGTACGTCCGCCACCACCCCGTCGAGGTGCTCGCACCCGGTCGCCTCCAGCGCCGTCTTCCCGGCGGCGGCCAGGTCCACGGCCGCGGTCACCGCCCCGCACCGGGTGTGCCCCATCACCACCACCAGCTTCGCCCCCGCCACGGCGCACGCGTATTCGATGCTGCCGATCGCCTTCCGGCTCGTCACGTTCCCCGCCAGCCGCACGCTGAACACGTCGCCCACGCCCAGGTCGAAGATCAGCTCGGCCGGCGTCCGCGAGTCGATGCAGCCGAGCACGGCCGCGAGCGGGTGCTGCGCCTCCGCCGTCGCCTCCACCTGCCGCCCGAAGTCGCGCGTCAGCTGCCGGCCGGTGCGGAACCGCTCGTTCCCGTCGGCCAGGATTTGCAGCACCTGCGCCGGCGTCACCTTCTCCTGGAGGCCGCGCGTCGAGTGGTCCACGTACTGGATGCGGTCCTCCAGGAGGTACTTGCTGCGGAACCCGACCAGGCTCACCTCGATGCCCCGGGCCGGGCCCGTCTGCGCGTCGAACTCGTGGAGGAGGTCGAGCACGTCCGGGTCGATGTAGTCGGTGTGCGTGGCGTCGAGCAGGACGCGCCCGCCGGGCGGGATCGCGTCGAGCACCCGCGACAGGGCGGCGCGGTTGAGGAACGTCACCTGGCTCGCCAGCTCGATCCGCACCACCTCGCCGCCGAGGTGCTTTTCGACCACCTGCCGGACCGGCCGGCGGACGTTGCTCCACAGGATGAAGCTGGTGCTCACGCCCAGCCCGATCAACACCCCCTTCAGCAGGTCGGTGAACACGATCGCCAGCACGGTGATGATGAACGGGAGGAACTGGTACTTCCCCGCGTCCCACATCTTCCGCACCAGCGCCGGGCTGGCGAGCTTCACGCCGGTCACCAGCAGGATCGCCGCCAGGCACGCCAGCGGGATGCGGTTCAGCGTCGCCGGCAGGAGCGCCACGCTCACCAGCAGCAGCACGCCGTGGAAGACCGCCGACAGCCGGGTGCGGGCGCCGGCGTTCAGGTTCACCGAACTGCGGACGATGACCGACGTGACCGGCAGCCCGCCGACCAGCCCGGACGCCACGTTCCCGACCCCCTGCGCGAACAGCTCGCGGCTCGGCGGCGAAGTCCGCTGCCGCGGGTCGAGCTTGTCCACCGCCTCCAGGTTCAGCAGCGTCTCGAGCGACGCCACCGCCGCGAGGGTGACCGCGGCCGAGTACACCGCCGGGTTCCGCCACTGGGTGAAGTCGGGCAGCCGGAGGAACCCGACGAGCTCGGCGAAGTTCTGGGCCACCGGCACGTCCACGAGGTGCGACGACCCGATCGCCCACTCCCCGCCGGCGGCCCGGAACAGCTCGGCGAGCGCGACGCCGAACACGACCACGACCAGCGGGGCCGGCACCGGCGACTTCTTCAGCGCCTTCGTGCGGTCCCACACGACGAGGAGGACGATCGAGAGGAGGCCGACCGCGGCGGCCCCGGGGTGGTAGTCGTTGAGCGTCTGGAACAGCTCGGTGAACGTGTTCTCGTTGTCCGGCTGGTCGAACGCCATGTCGCCCTCGGGGTCGGGGTCGTGGCCGACGACGTGCGGGATCTGCTTCAGGATGAGGATGACGCCGATGGCGGCGAGGAGCCCCTTGATGACGGCGTTCGGCACGAACGCGGCGATGAACCCGGCCCGGAGGAGGCCGAGGCCGATCTGGATGAACCCGGCGACGACGACGACGAGGAGGAAGGTTTCGAACGACCCGAGAGACGCGATCTGGGCGAGGACTACGGCGGTGAGGCCGGCGGCCGGGCCGGCGACGCTGGTGTGCGACCCGCTGAGGAGGCCGACGAGGAGGCCGCCGACGATGCCGGCGACCACCCCGGCCAGCATCGGCGCCCCGGACGCGAGGGCGATGCCGAGGCACAGCGGCAGGGCGACGAGGAACACGACCAGGCCGGCGGTCAGGTCGCGGGCCACGGTCGTCGCCGTCGATTCGCTCGGGTGGGGCATCCGCGCATCCTTCATCGGGTCGGGGTCGGGGCGAAGCCCGCCCGCGGCAACGGGGGGGTGGTAAGGGGTGCCATTGGCGAACGGAACAACAACGTGGGGTTGGCGAAGCCCAGCCGTTGCAACGGGTGGGCGTTCCGCCCGGACGCGCGACCGGGCAAATCGAAACGGGGCTAGCAGCGTGGGTGTGGCCCGAGCGGGCCGCGGCCGACGTGGCCGGACGTGAGGACGAGGATCGACCGGCCGGCGCCGGCGTGCGTCCGGTGGGGGACGAGCCGGGCCGGCGGGTGGCTGACGAACGGCGGTCCGCTCGCCCCGGCGGCCCGGCGGGGGCACGCCGACGACACGGATTCCACGTCCGTGTCCGTTTCCTCGCCGACGGGTGCGGCCGTAACCGCGGCCCCGAGCAGGGGCAGGGGCGATGCGGCGAACAGGACGGCGAAGGTGAGGAGGACCGCCAGCAGGCGCGCGACGCCGCGCGCGGACGGGAGCACGGCGGTCGCGGGCCGGCGGAGCATGCGGGCATGATAGGCCCGCGGGTCGGGCCGCGGCCAGCCGAAGAGGCGGCGTGTCGTTCCAACAGTGATTCCTGCGGGCGACTCAATGCTTTTCTGACGGGGTCCCCCTTTTCGCCGCAACCACTGAGACCCGTCCCAGGGACGATCGTCCGGGCGAGGCGCGGGTGGGTCGTATCCCGAATCCGTAGAATCCCTTTCGACCACGCCCGCACCCTCACGACGGTCCCGATGTCCCGCAAAGGCCGCCCCGAATCCGACGCCGCGCCGCTGCCGCCGCTGTACGCCATGACCCACGCCGGCGTCGAGCCGGTCGCGGCCGACGAGATCACCCGCGACCTCGGCGGCGAGGTGAAGAAAACGACGCGCGGCCTGGTCGTGTTCCGCGTCAAGGAGCTGACGCCCGACGTGCTGAAGCTCCGCACCACCGAGGACGTGTACCTCCTGGCGTGGGGCTCCGACAGCCTCGCCTTCACCGTCGACGACCTGAACCTGATCCGCACCTGGACGGCCAAGAAGCCGGACTGGCCGCGGCTGTTCAAGCTGCACCACTCGCTGCGGCCGAAGACGAAGGGGCGGCCGACGTTCAACCTGATCGTGCAGATGCAGGGCGAGCACGGCTACCGCCGCAGCGACGCCAAGGAGGCGTTCGCCGAGGGGCTGGCCGGCGTCATCCCCGCCGGCTGGCAGCGGACCGACGAGAACGCCTGGCTCGAGATCTGGCTGACGATCCGCGGCAAGGTCGCCACCTGCGGCGTGCGCCTGTCCGACCGCACGATGCGGCACCGCACGTACAAGCTGGATCACGTCCTCGCGTCGCTGCGACCGAGTGCCGCGGCGGCGATGGTGCGGCTGGCCGGCGTCGGCCCCGGCATGACGGTGCTCGACCCGATGTGCGGCGGCGGCACGATCCTGGCGGAGGCGCTCGACCTGGCCCGGAGTCGCCGCGGCGACCCGATCCGCGTGGTCGGCGGCGACATCGACCCGAACGCGATGTTCGTGACGACGCAGAACCTGGCGCAGGTCGGCAAGGCGGACCTGTTCCGGTGGGACGCGACGGCGCTGCCGCTGGCGAGCGGGAGCGTGGACCGGGTCGTGTCGAACCCGCCGTTCGGCAAGCAGCTGGCGACGCCGGAGGAGATCGGGCCGCTGTACATCGCGGCGGCGCGGGAGTGGGACCGGGTGCTGAAGCCGGGCGGCCGGGCGGTGCTGCTGGTGATGGAGTTCGACGCGCTGCAGCCGCCGCTGCGGTCGCGCCGGTGGGCGCTGACGCGGCAGCTGAAGGTGCGGCTGCTGGGGCAGCTCTGCATCCTGAGCGCGTGGGAGAAGCCGGACTGGGTGGGGACTTGAGACCGGCGAGCCGAGCCCCGTGAGGGGCCGGGTGACGTTCCCATCACCCGCCGCCTCACGGCGGTCGGCTCGCCGGCGCCCGCTGGCGTGGCCGCGGCCGGGCCGCTAGGATGAAGCCGGACCGTTCGGTCCGCCCGTTCCCGGAGCCGCCGATGCCCGTGACGTACACCTGCCCGCATTGCGAGGCGGCGATCAAGGCGCCCAACGCGGTCCCGGCCGGGCGGCGGGTCAAGTGCCCGAAGTGCGAGCAGGGGTTCGTCCCCGTCCCCGAGGCCGACGCCGCCCCCAAGGCCGAAGGCGGCGCCGGCACGTTCAAGTTCGCCGACGACGGCGGCAACAAGAAGAAGCCGAGCGCCGGCGGGTTCAGCCTCAGCGCCGACCCGAAGAAGAAGCCGGCCGCCAAGCCGAAGGCGGACGAGGGCGCCAGGCCGTCGAGCCCGCCGCCCAAGGCGAAGCCGAAGGCGGACGAGGACGACGAGGAGGACCAGGAGTCGATCAAGCGCGGCTACGGGATCACGCAGGAGACGGACGAGGAGAAGATGAAGGCCGAGCAGGCCAAGGTGAAGTTCGGCGACGTGCAGGACAAGTACAAGAAGAGCGCCAAGGGGCCGGCGGTGGGCCTGCTGGTGATGCCGGCGAACCTGATGACCGCGGCCGGGCTGATCGCCGCCGCCGCCGGGCTGGTGTTCTTCGTGATCGGCATGTGGCCGCTGGTGTTCAACGACGCCCCGAACGGCGACGAGGAGGTGGACGAGGCGATCATGACGATGTTCATGGGGTTCCTGGTGTTCGGCTGGGGCTGCTTCATCTGCTTCGGCGCCAGCCACCTGTCGGAGCTCGGCAACTACACGTTCGCCATCGCCGGCGCGGTCCTGGCGATCCCGCTGCTGGTCGGCATTTATGCCGTCGTCATGCTGCAAGACCCGAAGGTGAAGGAGGGCTTCGCCGAGACCGAGGGCGGCCCCGAGGACGACGACGGGTTGGAGAAGGACGAGGACGACGACGACGACGACGACGACGACGATTGACCGGGCGAGCCGACCGCCGTCAGGCGGCGGGTGAAGAACGACACCCGCCGCCTGACGGCGGTCGGCTCGCCTCCGGTCGTCGTACAATTCCCCCATGAAGTACGCCGCCGACCTGTTCCGCGTGGTCGAAGACCGCGTCCGCCCGCCGGCGTGCATCGCCCTTGGGCCGCCGTGGGCGGTCGCGTCCATCGCCCGCCGCGTCAACCGGCCGGACACCGTCTGCTTCCAGATGGACTTGCACCAGGCCGACCGCGTCCGCGAGTGCCTCGCCGAGCAGGGCGCCCCCGGGGAAGTCGTGAGCGGCCCCGACCTGTGGGACCTGGAGCGGCGGTTCGGCACCGTGATCTACCCGGCCGCGGCCTTCGGCGACCGCGAGCTGAAGATCGACACCATCGAGCAGGCGTACCACGTCCTGGAGCCCGGCGGCCTCCTCATCTCGCTATCGGAGTACGAGCGCGACAACCAGTTCTCGAAGTGGCACAAGAAGGTGTTCGGCAAGTGCGGCGAGAGCCCGTCGGGGCCGACCGGGATGGCGTTCTGGAGCGCGAAGACGGACGACGTGTCCGACCGCCGCCGGCACGAGGTGAAGTACCACGCCAAGATGCCCGACGGCACCGGCCTGGAGTTCGTGAGCCGCCCCGGGACGTTCAGCTACGGCCGGTTCGACAACGGCTCGCGCGCCATGCTCGAGATCGCCGACGTGCGCGTCGGCGACAGCGTTCTCGACCTGGGCTGCGGCGCCGGTTCGGTCGGCTGCCTGATGGCCGGCAAGGTCGGGCCGACGGGGAGCGTGACGTTCATCGACAGCAACCTCCGCGCGATCCAGCTGGCGAAGCTGAACGCCGCCGCGAACGGCGTGACGAGCGCGAAGTTCGTCGCGGCGACGCGGCTGCAGGGGCTCGAGAGCGAAAAGTTCGACGTGATCCTGGCGAACCCGCCGTACTACGCGAAGGCGGAGATCGCCCGGCTGTTCGTGGAGGGCGCCCGCGACCTGCTGAAGCGCGGCGGCCGCTACCACATCGTGACGAAGATGCCGGAGGCGGTGGTGCCGATGATCTTCGAGACGTTCGGCGACTGCTCGGTGATCGAGAACCGCGGCTACTCGGTGGTGCTGGCCGGCGTCTGAGGAGTGCCGCCATGACCGCCGACGACGTGATCCGTCTGTTGAAGTTGCAGCCGCACCCCGTCGAGGGCGGCTACTTCCGCGAGACGTACCGCAGCGCCGCGACGCTGCCTGCGCACGGCGGCACGCGGTCCGTCTCGACGGCGATTTATTACCTGTTGAAGCCGGGTCACGTCTCGGAGCTGCACGTCCTCCCCGGCGAGGAGGTGTTCCACTTCTACCTCGGCTCGCCCGTGCGGATGCTGCAACTGTGGCCGGACGGCAGCGGCCGCGAGGTGGTGCTCGGCCCCGAGCTGTCGGCCGGGCAGGTGCCGCAGTTGGTGGTGCCCGGCGGCGTGTGGCAGGGTACTCGGCTCGTCGGTGGCGACGGCTTCGCGCTGCTGGGCTGCACCGTGGCCCCCGGCTTCGACTACGCCGACTACCGCGGCGCGACGCGAGCCGAGCTGACGGCGCGGTGGCCGGCGTTCGCGGAGGAGATCGAGAGGCTGACGCCGCGGGGGTAGTGCTTCGTAGGTCGGGCCGAGTCCGCGAGGCCCGACGCGGGGCGCGGTAAGCGAAAGACGTGTGACCGGCGGCCGAGCCAACGCGGGGTATTGCTCGCGGTCACCATCGAATGACGATCGCGGCCCGCGTCGGGCCTCGAAGACTCGGCCCGACCTACAAAACACTTGCACGAGTCGTGACGTGACCAAGACGAGACGAAAGATCATTCTCGACTACGCCCGGTGGACGGCCCTGTCCGCTCTCCGCATGGCACCGGTCCGTGGCCGAATTGGTGTGTACTCCCTCATTGACACGGTCGCGTTCGACGAGATCCTCGATCCCGTTCACCACCGCCACGAGGTCGACTTCGACGTGTGGCACGAAAAGGAGGCGCAGAATCTGTGCGGTCAGAGTCCAAACTTGCCGATCGGCTGGGCTGTGAAGTTGCTCAACGTGTACCTCAAGACGGCAGCATACGTCGGCGAGCTTGGCCGCACCGGTCTACGCGAAGCACTTCACCCGCCGATCGACGGCGGGTTGTGGTCTGGCCTCAAGGCTTTGTCGGCAAAGAAGCCCGAACTTGTCCCAGGTAACGTGCTGGCGGAGCTGCTGAAACGGCGCGGCTCGATCGGCAGCATCAAGGACTACGAAACCTACCGGCTCATCATCAACGATTGTCGCCGCGTCGCGCAGGCGGTGGGCTGTTCGCTCCTCGAACTCGAACAGTTCTGGCTCGGCTCGGCGACCCCGCGGGCGGACTAGCCGGTCCTTGCGGTTGCACGGCCGCCCCCCCGACGGTATGCCGCCCGCCGAGGAGGGGCCGGTGATCGCGGCAACGCCCGACAACCCGCGCGGCTGCGGCTGGCTGCACGTCGCGGCCGCGGCGCTACTCCTCACGGCCCTCAACGCCGCCAAGCCGGTCCACATCGACGACCGGGCCTACGTCGTCTACGGCGCCGAGTTCGCGGCCCACCCGCTCGACCCCTACGCCTTCGACTACGGCATCCCGCTCGCCCACCCGGCCAACGGCATGCTCATGCCGCCGGTCGTCATCTACTGGCTCGGCCTCGTTCAGCTGGTCCTCGGCGACTCGCCCGCGCTGCTGAAGTGCTGGCTGTTCCCATTCGCGCTGCTGCTCGCGGCGGCGGTGGACTTCCTCGCCGGGCGCGCATCGCCATCGCTCCGCGCGCCCGTGCTGTGGCTCGCGGTGTTGTCACCGTCCATGCTGCCGGGCTTCAATCTGATGCTCGACACGCCGGTCGCCGCGCTCGGCGTCGCGGCCGTCGCCGCGGCAGCGCGCGCGACGGATCGCAACTCGATCGGCCTGGCGCTGGCCGCGGGTGCGCTCGCGGCCCTCGCGGTGCAGACGAAGTACACCGGGGCCGTGGCGGCGGCGGCGGTCGTGCTGTGGTTCGCGCTGAACCGGCGGTTCGCGTTCGCGGCGCTGTCGGGGCTCACCGCCGTCGCGCTCCTCGTCGGGTGGGAGTGGTTCGTGGCGCGGACGCAGGGCGAATCGCACTTCCTCATCCAGCTGCGGCAGCGGCAGGGGAAGCCGCTCGACCGGGTGTTCAACCTCGTCCTGCCGCTCGTCAGCCAAGCGGCCGGGCTGGCGCCGGCCGTAGCGCTGCTCGGCTGGGCGGCGCTGCGACCGCGGGTGGTGCCCGTACTCGCGGCGGTGGTCGTGGTCGCATTCGCGGCGCTGGCGATCACGGACTCGCAGGCGGCGCTCGTCACCACGGCCGCGGGGAAGGCGGTCCTCACGCCGTCGAACCTCGTCTACGGCGTGCTCGCGCTCGTGGTGTGGCCGGCGCTCGTGGGCGTGTGCGTGCGCCTCGTGCGGGGCGACGCGCTCGACCGCTTCCTCGTCGCGTGGCTGGCGCTGGAGGTGGCGGGATACTTCGCCCTGTCGCCGTTCCCCGCCGCGCGGCGGCTCGGCGGCCCGCTCCTGGTGATGACGCTCGCGGCCGGCCGGCTCGCGCACCGCACCGGCGTGGCGAAGCGGACGGCGGCGGCGATCGGCGCGGCCGGGGCGGCGCTGGCGCTGGTCGTGTTCGCCGCGGACGCCGCCGACGCCCGCGCGGCGCGGGACGCGGCCCGGCTCGCCGCGCGCTCCCACGCGCCGGCCGCGGGCGGCACGTACTGGCACTTCTGCTGGTGGGGTGTCGGCTACTACGCGGAACGGGAGGGGCTCCGCCAGCTCCAGTTGAACCGCGGGGTGCCGCGCGCCGGCGACCTGATCGCCGTCCACGACGTGCCGGAAATCCAGCAGTTCATGCGCATCCAGCCGCTGTTCCGCGTCGAGCTGTTGGAACCGATTGAGGTCGGCGACCGGTTCCCGCTCCGCGCCTGTCCGGGGTACTACGACGGCCGCACGCCGCTGGAATCCGCCCGCGGCGCGCGGACGCGGGTGTTCGTGTATCGCGTCGTCGTCGGCCAGCCGGAGGGGGCCGCACGATGAAGGCGGATGACGCACGATCCGAACCATAATTCTGTTGTTCGGATCGTGCGTCATCCGCCTTCATCGTGCGGCCCCCTCCGACACCCGTAGCCCGGCTTGCGGAACTCCCCCGCCCCCGCTATTCCCCTCGGCCGAGGTGCGGCATGAGGCGGTGGCCGGACGTCCTGTGGCTCCTGATCGTCGGCGTACTGTCGTCGGCGTGGTGCGTCACCGCCGCGGCCCGACTCGGCGCCACGTTCGACGAGCCGTTCTACGTCGCGTCCGGGCTCAACGCCTGGCGCACCGGGAGCAACAAGCCGCTCATGTCGGCCGGCACCCTGCCGCTCGTCGTCGACGCGCAGACGCTGCCGGTCTACCTGTGGGAACGCGCCCGCGGCACGCCGTTCCACCCGTACAAGGAACTCGACGTCATCCTGCCGGCGGCCCGCGCCGCGAACCTCGTGTTCTGGTGGGGGCTGCTCGTGTACGCGATGCGGCTCGGCCGCACCTGGGGCGGGGCGTGGGGCGGCCGGATCGCCGTCGGGCTCGTCGGCTTCGACCCGAACCTCCTCGGCCACGCCGCCTTGGCCACCACCGATATCTCGGTCGTGGCGATGATGTTGGCGCTGGTGTACCACGCCCACCACGGGTTCGGCCGCGGCTGGTGGCCGCGGGTGTTCGTGCCCGGCGCGTGCTTCGGGCTGGCGACGCTGGCGAAGGCCAGCGGCATGGTGTTCGGCGTGCAGGCGCTGGTGGTGATCGGCCTGTGGCACCTGGCGACGGCCGGGGCGCTGACGCCGCCATCCGGCACCGGCCTGGTCGGCCGCGCGGCCCACGTCTGGGGCGCGACCGCCGGCGTGCGGAAGGACATCGCGGTGTCACTGCTGATCGGCTTCGTCCTGGTGTTCGCCTACACCGGGTGCGACTGGACGGTCGAGCCGACGTTCGTCACCTGGGCCGCGGGCCTGCCCGACGGACCGGTCAAGGACGTGTTCGTCCCCGTGAGCACGAACCTGCGAATCTTTCCGAACGCCGGTGAGGCGCTGGTGCAGCAGGTAAAGCACAACCTGCGCGGGCACGGGACGTACCTCCTCGGCGAGTGGCACGACCGCGCCACGCCGACGTACTTCCCGCTGGCCCTGGCGATGAAGACGCCGCTGCCGGCGCTGCTGCTGGTGCTGCTAACGCTGGCCCTGCGGCCGCGTGCGTGGAACACGCCGGCCGGGTGGTTCGCGCTGCTGCTGCTGCTGTTCAGCCTGAACTGCCGGGTGCAGATCGGCGTGCGGTTCATGTTCACGCTGATGGCCGCGGCCTACGTCTGCGCCGCGGCGGCGGTGGGGCGGCGAAGCCCCGAGCCACCTAACCCCCCCGGCCCCCCTTCCCTGGGAGGGAAGGGGGGGGACGAACCGACCGACTCGCCGCCGCTCGGTTCAGGTGAACCGGGTGTCGGGAGGGAGTGTTGCGCGGGCACCCCTCCCCCTTCGGGGGAGGGGTTGACTACGTCCGCACCCGTGGGGGTGGAACGAAGCCCCGAGCCACCTAACCCCCCCGGCCCCCCTTCCCTGGGAGGGAAGGGGGGGGACGAACCGCGTTCCTTGTGGGGCGCCTCCTCAGCAGGAGCGGGGTCACAGGAGGCGGAACCAACCGAGCACCCCTCCCCCTCTGGGGGAGGGGCCGGGGGAGGGGTTGACCACGTCCGCACCCCGGCAAGCGACACGGTCCTCCGGTTGCTCGCTGGCCTCCTCGTCGCGGTCACGGCGGCCGTGTCGGCGACGGCGTGGCCGCACGGCATCGGCTACTTCAACCGCCTGTGGGGCGACCCGGCGCACGGCTACACCCGGCTGCACGACTCGAACTACGACTGGGGTCAGGGTCTGCCGGAGCTGAAGGCGTGGTACGCGGCCCACGGCGGCGGCCGGCCGCTGGCGGTGTGGTACTACGGCACCGACCCCGACATCCTGTACCCGCCGTTCCGCCACGTCGCGGTCAGCCACGCCAAGCTGACCCGCGGCGACCAGCTGCCGGACGTCGCGGGGCGTGGGTTGCTGGCGGTGTCGGTCACGTCGCTGTACGGGAACCGGGGGAGTACGCCGTCCACGCGGGTGGCGTCCGAGTGGGTGCTGGCCCGCGAGCCGGTCGGGCGGACGCAGACGTTCCTCATCTACGACCTGTCGCGGGAGTGACCGTCGGGCGAAGCCCACCCGTTGCCACGGGTGGGCTTTCGGCGCGCTACAATCCTGCCATGTTCTCCCAGGCGCTCGTCCTGACCGGCCCCACCGCGTGCGGCAAGACCGCGCTCGCGCTCGCCGTGGCGCCGCGGCTCGGGGCCGAGGTCGTGGCGATGGACTCCATGACCGTCTACCGCGGCATGGACCTCGGCACAGCCAAGCCGACCGCGGCCGAGCGCGCCGCCGTGCCCCACCACCTGATCGACGAGCTCGACCCGTCGGAGAGCGGCACCGTCGCGTGGTGGCTCGGCCGCGCCGCCGCGGTGGGCCGCGACCTCGCCGCGCGCGGGAAGCGGCCGCTGTTCGTCGGCGGCACGCCGTTCTACCTGAAGGCGCTGCTCCACGGCCTGTTCGACGGCCCGCCGGGCGACCCCGAGCTGCGCCGCCGCCTCGAAGCGGAAGCGGAGGAGGCCGGGAAGGAGGCGCTGCACGCGCGGCTGGCGGCGGCCGACGCGAAGACGGCGGCGCGGCTCCACCCCAACGACGTGCGCCGCGTGGTGCGGGCGCTCGAGGTGTTCGAGCTGACCGGCAAGCCGATCTCGGCGTGGCAGCAGGGGTGGGACACGGCCGCGTTCGCCGGGGAAGCGGCCGCGCCGCCGGCGGCGATTCCCGGCGTCGTGCTGGAGCTGCCGCGCGACGTGCTGTACGAGCGGATCAACCGCCGCGTCGGGACGATGCTCGAGGCCGGCTGGCTCGACGAGGCGCGACGGCTGCGCGAACGGCCGGTCAGCCGCGAGGCGGCGCAGGCGCTCGGCTACCGCGAACTGTGGAACTACCTCGACACCCCCGGCGCCGATTTGGACGCGACCGCGGACCTCATTCGCACGCGCACCCGGCAGTTCGCCAAGCGGCAGCTGACGTGGTTCCGCAGTCTGCCGACGCTGGTCGCGGTGCCGGCCGACGCGCCCGACGTGGTCGAGCGGGCGCTGCGGGCGCTGAAGTAAAGAATCGTTGCCGCTTGCGGCTTCGCGCTGCACAGCGCGAAGCCGCAAGCGGCAACGATTCTTTACTTCAGCGCCCGCAGCGTGATGTCCCGGAACTCCACCTCGGTCCCCTCGGACTGGAGCGCGATCCGCCCGCGCGTCAGGTTGCAGCCGGTGCCGGCGTTCACCCCGCGGCCGTTCACCGCCAGCTCGATCGACCCGCCGCGGCACACGATCCGGTAGTCGTTCCACTCGCCCGCCGGCCGCTCCACGTCCGCGTCCTTCGGCGACCGCCAGACGTGCCGCATCGTCTTGTCGTCGGCGTCGCGGGCGGCGGGGTTCACGGTCAGCTTCACCTCGGCGGCGGTCTGCAGCCAGATGTCGCCGGCCCGGCCGGCCCGCAGCTGCGCCTCCACGCTCACCGGCCACACCACGTCCGCCTTCTGCACGTGGAGCAGCACGCCGCTGTTGCCGCCCTTCACGCCGGCCGGGTAGCGCCACTGCAGTGACAGCTCGTAGTCGCCGTACTCGGCCTCGGTGGCGAGGTAGCCCGTCGGCCGGCCGGTGCAGCGCAGTACGCCGTCCTTCACCGTCCAGGTGTCCTTCGCGTCGATCGGCGTGGTCGGGCCGTCCTTCGCGAGCCGGCCGAACGCCTTCCAGCCGGCCAGGTCCTTGCCGTTGAACAGCGGCGCCGGGGCGGGCGGGCCGCCGGCGGCGAGGGCGGCGAGGGCAGCGACGAGCGCGACCGACACGGGCGTGCGCATGGGGAACCTCCGGGGTGGGGGCATTGTCGGAGGTGCGGGGCCGGACGGGAACGGGCGGCGGACGTATCATGCCCGCGAGTCACCCTCCCCGTCCCGCCGGAGTCCCGCCATGTCCCGCCCGTTCCTCGCCGCCGCCCTCGCGGCCCTCCTCGCCGGCGCGGCCGGGGCCGCCGACCCGGCCTTCGACAAGGCGCTGCGCGACTCGCTGTCCGAGGTCCACAACCGCGGGGCCGACCTGTACAACCAGGGGAAGGACTTCCCCGGGGCGTACCGGATGTACGAGGGCGCCCTCCGCACCTCCCGGCCGCTGCTGGCCCACCGCCCCGCCTCCCAGAAGACGATCGACGACGGCCTCGCCGCCGCCGAGAAGGAAAAGGACGCGGCGAAGAAGGCGTTCCTGCTCCACCAGGCGATCGAGGCCGTCCGCTCCGACCTGAAGGAGCCGACGAAGGCGGCCGTCGCGCCGGAGCCGAAGAAGACCGTCGTCACCCCCGAGCCGAAGAAGACCGTCACCCCCGAGCCGGAGCCGAAGAAGACCAAGACGCCGGAACCGGAGCCGAAGAAGACCGTCACCCCCGAGCCGAAGAAGGCGGTGCCCGAGAAGCTGCCGACGGTGAAGGGCGTGGTAACGTTCAAGGGGCAGCCGGTGGCGAACGCGAACGTGACGTTCGCGGCGATCGACCGCCTGAAGGTGGCGCCGGTCGTGGTGCGGACCGGCGCCGACGGGGCGTACTCGCTGAACCTGATCGCCGGCCGGTACGCGGTGTCGGTCGCCGCGACGGCCGACGGCAAGGACGTGCTGCCGCCGCGGTTCGCGGCCGTCGCCACGTCCGGGCTGACGGTCGTGGTCCCGGCCGGGTCGAGCACGTTCAACCTCAACCTGGAATGAGCGCGCCCCGCCCCGACGTGCTGATCGCCGGCGCCGGCCCGACCGGGCTGGTGCTGGCGCTGTGGCTCGCCCGCGCCGGCGTCCGCCCGCGGGTGATCGACAAGGCCCCCGGCCCCGGTCTGGCGTCGCGGGCGATGGCCGTGCAGGCCCGCACGCTCGAGTTCTACCGCCAGCTCGGCGTCGCCGACGGCGTCGTCGCCGGCGGGCTCCTCATGTCCGGCGCCCGGTTCTGGGACCGCGGCCGGCTCGCCGCCCTCCTCCCGCTCGGCGACATCGGCGCCGGCATCAGCCCGTTCCCGATGGTCCTCAGCTACCCGCAGGACGACCATGAGCGGTTCCTCATCGAACGCCTCTGCGAGGCCGGCGTCGCGGTCGAGTGGAACACCGAACTCGTCGGCCTCCGCCAGTCCGCCGACCGCGTTCACGCCCGGCTGCGCGCGAACGGCGTCGAAACGGAATCGGAGCACGCCTACCTGTGCGGCTGCGACGGCGCGCACAGCGCCGTGCGGCACGCGCTCGGCGTCGGCTTCCCTGGGGCGAAGTACGACAGCCGGTTCTACGTGGCCGACGTGGCCGGCGAGGGCTGGTCGCCGGGCTCGTTCGTGAACGTCAGCCTGGGGCGCGGCACGATCTGCCTCGGCTTCCCCGTGCGCCGCGCCGGCATGGTCCGCTTCATCGGCGTCCTTCCCGCCGAACTCGCGGCCCGCGACGACCTCACCTTCGACGACGTGCGGCCGATTTCCGAGCAACTGCTCGGCCTGCGCACGACCGACGTGAACTGGTTCTCGACGTACAGCGTCCACCACCGCGTTGCGGAGGCGTTCCGGGTCGGGCGGGTGTTCCTGTCCGGCGACGCGGGGCACGTCCACAGCCCGGCCGGCGGGCAGGGGATGAACACCGGCATCGGCGACGCCGTGAACCTGGCGTGGAAGCTCGCCGCCGTGCTGCGCGGGACCGCGGCGCCGGCGGTGCTCGACAGCTACGAGGCGGAACGGCAGCGGTTCGCGCGGACGCTGGTGGCTTCGACCGACCGGGCGTTCGGCTTCCTGGTCGGCGGCGGGCTGCGCGGCTGGCTGATGCGGCGGGTGGTGATGCCGCGGGTGCTGCCGCTGGCGGTAAAAGTGCCGGCGGTGCGGCGGGCGATGTTCGGACTGATCTCGCAGACGCGCATCGAGTACCGGCCGAGTCCGCTGAGCGTCGGCGGCGCCGGCCGGGTGCGCGCCGGCGACCGTCTGCCGTGGCTCGGGGAGCCGGACAACTTCGCCCCGCTGGCGAGCCGCGACTGGCAGGTTCACGTGTACGGCGAGGTGGGGACGGCGCTGCGGGAGGTCGCGGCGCGGGCGGGGTTGGAGGTTCACCGGTTCGCGTGGTCGGCGGCGTGCCGGCGGGTGGGGTTCGCGCGGGACGCGATCTACCTGGTGCGGCCGGACGGGCACGTCGGCTTCGCCGCCCGGCAGACCACGATGGCGGGGCTGACGGCCTACCTGGAGCGGTTCGGGCTCCACGGCTAGTCCGTCACGGGTTCGTAGTGCGGCAGCCCTGGCACCCTGGGTAACTCTCGTTGAGTCCGAGGCGACATGACTTCCCCACAGCACTCGGACACCGTTCGAGCGGTCGAGACCGATCGACAGTCGACCGCTCTCCGGCGGTAGACTCTTCGCCGCAGATCAGGTGGGTCCGGCCGGCGTGACGCGGACGGGGGTGAGTAGCCCGTACTTGAGGAGCCACGCCACCGTCGCCCGGGCGGCTCCCCCGCCCACGCCGCCCGCGGCCAGCCCCGCCGCCATCGAGCCGATCGACGCGGGCTCGACCGCCGCTTCCAGCAGGGCGGCGAGCACCACCGGGTCGGTGCAGCGGCGGGCGGCGGCCAGGTTCGTCAGCGGCATCGCGAGCAGCGGCGCGAGCCGCGGCAGCGCGTCGGGCGCGGCGGCCACCCACTCGGCGTCGCCGAGCCACGCCGTCGGGTACGCCGCGAACACCCGCTCCGGCGACGGGTAGCGGGCCGGGGCGGCCGCCGGCGGGGCGGCCGCGCGGCCCAGCTCCGCCGCCTGCTCCGCCCACAGCGCCTCGTAGGCCCGCACGACCCGCTCCCAGGTGAAGTGCGCCTCCGCCCGCGCCCGGCCGGCCGCGCCCTGCGCCGCCCGCAGCCCCGCGTCGGCGACCAGCAAGGTCAGCGCGTCCGCCGCCGCGGCCGCGTCCACCGCGACCGCCTGCCCGCACTCCGCGAGGAAGTGGTCGTAGTTCGTCAGCCCCGCCAGCAGCCGCTCGCTCGCCCCGGCGGTCGCGCCGCGGACCATCCGGGTCGGCACGAGGAAGCCCGTCTCGCCGTCGGCAATCAGGTCGCGGTAGCCGTCCCAGTCGGAGCCGACGACCGGCAGCCCGCTCGCCATCGCCTCCACCACGACGAGCCCGAACGTCTCCTGCACGCTGTCGGGGAGTGACACCGCGATGTCAGCGGCCGGCCACACCGCGGCGCGGACGGCCGCGTCCTGGCCGTCGGCGAACGTCACCCGGGCGGACGGGGCGAGGAGGCGGGCGCCGTCGCGGAAGGCGGCCGCGACCGCCGGGTTCGCCGCCCACCCGGCCATCAGCAGGTGGACCTTCGCCCCGGTCCGCCGGGCCGCCTCGCTCGCCGCGTGGTACGCCGGGAACGGGTGCGCCTTGGCGTGGTGCGACAGCCGGCCGACGCACAACACCAGCACCTCGTCCGGCTCCACGCCGAGCGCCGCGCGGGCGGCGGCGCGGGCGGCCGGGGTCGGCGGGCGGAACCGGTCCGGGTTCACGCCGAGCGGGATGACCGCCAGCCGCGGGCGGAGCGCGGGGGCGCCGCCGAACCGGTCGGCGAGGTAGTCGCGGTACGAGCCGGTGACGGCGCGGACGGTGGCCTCCACCGCGCGGGACGTGCAGACGAGCGCGTCGAACGGCTCGAACGGGGCGGCGACGAGGTCGCACAGGGCGGCCGCGGCGGCGGGCGTTGCGAGGGTGTGGGTGACCCCGCACAGGGCGAACCCGGCGGGGTTCGCGGCCCGCCGCGCCCAGGCGAAGCGGGCGTCCGGTGGGTTGGGGAAGTGGAGCACCGGGGCCGGCGCGTCGCCCGCCAGGACCGCCGCTTCCCCGACGACCCGCAGGTGGCGGACGCGGGCGGCCGGGTGCGCCCGGCACGCGGCGAGCAGCGGCGCGGCGCGGCGGCGGTCGCGGACGACGGCGGCGAGCGCGTCCGCGGTGCCGTGCGCCAGGTAGGCGTCGAGGAACTCGCGGCCGGCCACCTGCCGGCCCATCAGGCCGCGGGCGCCGCCGGCCCGCGGGTCGGGCGGCGGGCCGGTCCGCTCGACGTAGGCGTCGGGGTCGTAGTACAGGGCGACCGGCGGGGTGGTCATGCCGTCACGCGAACAGGAAGTCGGACGCGAGCGGGTTCGCGCCCACGTTCTTCAGCCGCAGGGTGATGTAGCCGCCGCCCGCCAACGGGATGCGGACCAACCGGTCGGCGCCGGAGATCACGAACGTCAGGTCCGAGAAGTGAACGCCGAGCGCCCGCAGGTCGATCCGGTCGGTGCCGCTGCGGAAGTCGTCGAGGACGGGCTCGGTCCCGGCCGCGGCCGCGGTGACGGCGAACGTGTCGCCGCCGCTCCCGCCGATGTAGCGCATCCCGGACGTGAGGCCGGACGCGGTGATGGTGTCCGCCCCGCCGCGGCCGTCCACGTACAGGATGTTTGTGAGCCGCGTCTGGGCGAAGTTCAGCACGTCGTTCCCGGACGTGCCCGCGACGTGCTGGTCGGACCGGCCCGCGGCGCCGACGACCTCCTCGACCGACTCGGCCGCGCCGAACGCCCGCAGCGTCAGCCTGCCGTTCTCGCCCGGGTTCACGATGCGGTCGGTGCCGGCGCCGCCGCGGACGGTGTCGTCCAGGAACACGCCGCCCCAGCCGAGGAACACGTCGTCGCCGTCGCCGGCGTCGAGCACGTCGTCGCCGGCCCCGCCGACCAGGGTGTCGTTCCCGGCCCCGCCGCTGACGGAATCGGCGCCGCCCTCGCCGTCCAGGTAGTCGTTGCCGGCGCCGCCGCGGACGGTGTCGGCGCCGCCGCCGCCGTAGACGGTGTCGTTGCCGTCCTCGCCGTCGAGGGCGTCCGCGCCGCCGCCGCCGTAGAGCACGTCGCCGTCCGGGCCGCCGTAGAGCACGTCGCCGCCGCCGCCGGCGCGGAGGATGTCGGTCCCGGTGCCGCCGTACAGCACGTCGCCGCCGCTGCCGGCGACGAGGCTGTCGTTGCCGGCGCCGCCGTCGAGGGTGTCGCACCCGCTGCCGCCGACCAGGGTGTCGTCGCCGGCGCCGCCGAGCAGCGAGTCGGTCCCCTGCCCGCCGCGGACGGAATCGTTCCCGTCGCCGCCGTCGAGCCGGTCGGTGCCGCTGGCGCCGAACAGCGAGTCGTCGCCGGCGTCGCCGAACAGCTGGTCGTCGCCGGCGCCCGCCCGGAGGATGTCGCGGCCGTCGCCGCCGTACAGCAGGTCGTTGCCGGTGACGGCCCGGAGCTCGTCGTCGCCGGTCCCGCCGAGGAGCACGTCGGCCCCGCCGCCGCCGGAGAGGTAGTCGTTCCCGGCGCCGCCGTCGAGCCGGGCCGGCACGGTCACGTCGTTCCGCACGTCCACGGCGTCGTTCCCGCCCTGGGCGAGCACGACGACGCGGGCGAACCCGCCGGCCGGGGCCGGGTACGTCACCCACCCGCCGCCGTTGACCCGCGCCCGCAGCGCGCCGGCCGCGGCGGTGTCCACGTCGATGGTGTCGTCGCCGGGGGTGCCCCCGAGTACGAGCGCGGTGCCGCCGGCCGGGTCGGCCTGGAGCTCGGCCGCCAGCACGCGGAGTTGGGCGGTGCGGTAGACCGTACCGGCGCCGTCGCCGAGGGTGACGGTCACCGTCGCCGCCGCGGCGTAGGCGTGGGTGGCGGTAAAGGTGCCGGCCGCCGTGTTCACCGCGGCGGCGGACGTGGTGCCGTCGCCCCAGGTGACGACGAACGCCGGCGTGCCGGTGTCGCCGGTGAAGGTGCCGGTGAGGGTCACGTCCTGCCCGCGGACGGCGCTGAACCCGGCGGCCCCGGCGGCCGCCGAGTCGGTGGCGACGCCGGCGACCGGGCCACGGAACGACGCGACCGCCACCGACCCCGTGCCGCCGGGGGTGATAATGATGGTGAAGGTTTGGTCCGCACTGACATCCACGCCGCCGTTCGCGGTGCCGCCGGTGTCGCGGAGCCGGACGGTGACGGTGGCCGTGCCGCTGGCGCCGGCGGCGGGGGTGAACGTGAGCAGGCCGGCCGAGTTGATCGCGGGGGCGACGGCGAACAGGCCGGGGTTCGTGGCGCTCACCACGAACGTAAGCGTCTGTACGGCCTCGTCCGCCGGGCCGGCGGTGAAGCCGGTCGCCCACGGGGCCGAGTAGGCGCCCGACCCCGCGGGCGGCGCCACGCTCCCGCCGGCGGTGAACGAGGGGGCGTCGTTCACCGCCGCCACGGTGATACTGAAGGTGCGCGTGGGGGACGTGTCGGCGCCCCCGTTCGCGGTGCCGCCGCCGTCGGCGAGCGCGACGGTGACGGTCGCGGTGCCGCTGGCGTTCGCGGCCGGGGTGAAGGTGAGGACGCCGCTCGGGCTGATCGCGGGGGCGGTGGCGAACAGGCCGGGGGTCGTCGTCGAGACGGTGAAGGTCAGCGCCTGCCCCGTCTCGTCCGTCGGCCCGGCCGACACGCCGGTCGCCCAGGCGGCCGAGTACGAGCCGCTGTCCTCGTTCACCGTGACGTTCGCACCGGCGGTGAACGCCGGGGCGTCGTTCACCGCCGTCACCGTGACCGACACCGTCGCCGGGGCGGTGGTCAGCGCCGGGGAGGTGCCGTCGCCGGTGTCGGTGACGGTGTACGCGAACGACGCCGGGCCGTTGAAGTTCGCCGCGGGGGTGAACCGGGCGGTGCGCCCGTCCAGCAGGGCGACGGTGCCGTTCACCGCCCCGCCGACGGCGAACACGAGCGAGGCGTCGGGCGTCTCGGCGTCGGCCGCGAGTGCCCAGAGGTCGATGTCGACGGCCGCGTCCTCGTTCGTCGTCGCGCCGCCGGCGCCCGCCGTCGGGGCGTCGTTCACCGGGGTGATGGTGATCGTGAACGTGCGGCTCGCGGAGGTGTCCGCGCCACCGCCGTTGTCCCGGAGGATCACCGTGACGGCCGCGGTGCCGCTGGCGTTGGCGGCCGGGGTGAAGGTGAGGACGCCGCTCGGGCTGATCGCGGGGGCGACCGCGAACAGGCCGGTGTTCGTCGTCGAGACGGTGAAGGTCAGCGCCTGCCCCGTCTCGTCCGTCGGGCCGGCCGAGACGGCGGTCGCCCACGCGACGGCGTATACGCCGCCGTCCTCGGTCACGGCCACGTCCGGGCCGGCGGTGAACGAGGGGGCGTCGTTCACCGCCGTCACCGTGACCGACACGGTGGCCGTCGCCGTGAGGGTGCCGTCGCTTACGGTGTAGGTGAACGTGTCGGTGCCGGTCGCGTTCGGGGCGGGGGTGTAGGTGATCGTGCCGTCCGCGTTCACGACTGCGGTGCCGCGCGCCGGCGCGGACACGGCCGTGACGGTGAGGGCGGTCCCGTCCGCGTCGCGGTCGTTCGCCCCGACGGCGATCACGACCGCGGTGTCTTCGGGGGTGGCGGCCGAGTCGTTCTGCGGCGCGGGCGCGTCGTTCACGGCCGTCACGTCGAGTGTGACCGTCCGCGGGGTCGGGTCGAGGTCGGCGCCGCCGTTCGCGGTCCCGCCGTCGTCCCGAACCCGGAAGGTGAACGCGGCGTACCCCGCCGCGTAGGCGTCCGCGGCCGGGGTGAGGACCAGCCGCCCGGCGACGATGTCGGCCGCCGGCACCGACTGCCCGGCCGCGACTGCGGCGCCGTTCAGCCGCAGCGCCCCGGCCGCCGGCAGCGCCGCGACCGTCACGGCGAGGAGGGCGTTCGGCGGGTTGTCGGCCGGGTCGGCGAAGCCGAAGTCGGCGGCCGCGAACACGTAGGGCGTGTCCTCGGCCGTGGCGACGGTCACGTCCGCCCCCCGCGGGGCGTCGTTCACCGGGGTGAGGATGATGGCGAACGTCTGCGCGGCGGAGGCCGCCCCGTCGGCGTCGGTCAGCCGCACGGTAACCGTGGCCGTGCCGTTGGCGTTCGCGGCGGGGGTGAAGGTGAGGACGCCGGTCGGGCTGACCGCGGGGGCGGAGGCGAACAGGGCCGGGGTGTCGGTCGTGACCTGGAAGGCGACGGCCTGCCCCGCCTCGTTCGGCCCGGCCGACACCGCGCCCGCCCACGCTTCGGAGTGCGCGCCCGAGTCTTCGCCGACCGTCACATTCCCGCCCGGGGTGAACGTCGGGGCGTCGTTCACTGCCGTCACCGTCACCGTCACCGTCGCCGTGCCGGTCCCGCCGTGCCCGTCGCTGATCGTGTACGTGAACGTGTCCGCCCCGCTGAAGTTCGCCGCCGGGGTGTACGACACCGACCCGCCCGACAGAGCCACCGCCCCATGCGCCCCCTGGCTCACCGCCGTCACCGCCGGCGTGTCGCCGTCCACATCCGCGTCGTTCGCCAGCACCGCGATCGCGCCGGTCGCCGTGTCCTCCGCGGTGGTCACGGCGTCGCCCGCCGCCGTCGGCGCGTCGTTCACCGGGGTGACGGTGATCGTGAACGTGCCAGTGGCGGTCGCGCCGCCGGCGTCGCGCAGGGTGCCGGTGACGGTCGCGGTGCCGTTGGCGTTCGCGGCCGGGGTGAACGTCAGCATGCCGGCCGCGTCGATCGCAGGGCCGGAGCTGAACAGGGCCGCGTTCGTCGCCGTCACCTCGAAGGTCAGCGTCTGCCCGGCCTCGTTCGCCGGCCCGGCCGACACCGCGGTCGCCCACGCGGCCGAGTACGCCGCCGAATCCTCGGCCACCGTCACATTCGCGCCCGCGGTAAACGTCGGGGCGTCGTTCACCGGGTCGATCGTCACCGACACGGTGGCGGTGGCGGTGAACGTCCCGTCGGACACGGTGTAGGTGAACGTGTCGGTGCCGAAGTCGTCCGCGGCCGGGCGGTAGGTCAGGACGCCGCCGGCGAGCGCGACCGTGCCGCGGGCCGCGGGCGTGAACGCGGTCACGGCCGGGGTGCCGCCGTCGTCGTCGGTGTCGTTGACCCCGACGGACACGGTGGTGGCGGGCGCGTCCTCCAGGACCGCGAACGTGTCGTTCCGCGCCACGGGGGCGTTGTCGTTCGCGTTCGTCACCGTCACCACGACCGCGCGGTCGGTCGCCACCGTGCCGTCGGTCACGCGGACGGTCACGTCGTAGACGTTGTTCCCGCCGGCGTCGAGCGGCGCCTCGTAGTTCGGCGCCGCCACGAACTGCAACCCCCGCGTCGCCCCGGTCCCGGAGAGCGCGAAGAATGCCTTGTCGGCCCCGTCGAGGGTGAACGTGAGGGCGCTGCCGGCGTCCGCGTCGGCGGCCATGAACGCCGCCACGTCCGTCGTGTTTTCCGCCACCGTCACGGTCGCCGGGCCGGTCAGGGTGGGGGCGTCGTTCGCGCCGGTCACGTCCACCGTGACGGTGCCGGTGGCGCCCGCGCCGTGACGGTCCGTCGCGGTGTAGGTGAACGACACGGTCCGCGTCTGGCCGGCGGCGAGGTTCTGGAACGCCGCCCCGGGCGCGAACGTGAACGTGCCGTCGCCGTTACTCGCGGCGACGCCCTCGGCGGGCTGCGTGACCGTGTACACGAGCGTGCCCGGGGCGTCGTCCGCGTCCGGGTCGTCGGTCAGAACGATTGTGGTGGCTGCCGGGCCGTCCTCGGTCGCGGCCAGGGAGGCGGAGGCGGCGGTCGGCGCGTCGTTCACCTCGGTCACGGTCACGGTGAACGTGCGGGTCGTCGTGTTGACCCCGCCGTTGGCCGTGCCGCCGGTGTCGGACACGGTGACGGTGACGACGGCCGTGCCGCTCGCGCCCGGCGCGGGGGTGAAGGTCAGCGTCGCGACGCCGGTGGCCGGGTCGTAGCCGGTCACGGTCGGCGTCGGGATCAGCGCCGGGTTGCTGCTGGCGACGACGAACGTGAGCACCTGCCCCGCTTCGTCCGGCGGGCCGGCCGATAGGCCGGTGAGGGTGACCGCCTGCGGCCCGGCGTCCTCGGCGACGGTCACGTTCGTCAGGGGCGCGAGCGTGGGCGCGTCGTTCACCGGCGTGAGGGTGATGGTGAACATCTGCGCGGCGGAGGTGGCCCCGCCGGCGTCGGTCAGGGTGACGGTGACCGTCGCCGTCCCGGTCGCGTTCGCGGCCGGGGTGAAGGTGAGGACGCCGCTCGGGCTGACCGCGAGGGCGGTGGCGAATTGGGCGGGGGTGTCGGTCGTCGCCAGGAAGGCGACGGCCTGCCCGGCCTCGCCCGGCCCGGCCGACACCGCGCCCGCCCACGCCGCGGCGTACGCACCCGAGTCCTCGTTCACCGACACGTTCCCGCCGGCGGTGAAGGTCGGGGCGTCGTTCACCGCCGCGACGGTCACGGTGAACGAGCGGGTCGTCGTGTTGACCCCGCCGTTGGCCGTGCCGCCGGTGTCGGTCAGATTCACCGTGACGGTCGCGGTGCCGAAGGCGTTGGCGGCCGGGGTGAACGTCAGCACGCCGCCGGAGCTGATGGCGGGGGTGGCCGCGAACAGGCCGGCGTTGTTCGTCGTGACCTGGAACGAGAGCGTCTGCCCGGCCTCGTTCGCCGGCCCGACCGACAACCCCGTCGCCCACGTGGCGGAGTACGCGCCCGAGTCCTCGTTGACCGTCACGTCCGCGCCGGCGGTGTACGACGGGGCGTCGTTCACCGGGTTCACGGTCACCGTCACGGTCGCGGGGGCGCTCGCGGCGAGCCCGTCGAACGCGGTGAACTGGAATGTGGCGGTGCCGTTGAAGTTCGCCGCGGGGGTGAACGTGTACGACCCGTTCGGGTTCACCACCACGCTGCCGTTCGTCGCCGACCCGGTCACCAGCGCGAACGACAGCGCCTGGGCCGGGAAGTCCACGTCGGTCGCGGCGAGCTGGCCGGTGAACGCGCCGTCCTCCAGCATCGTCACGGCCTGGGGCGTGGCCGTCGGGGCGTCGTTCACCGCCGCCACGGCGATCGACGCCGTCGCGGTCGGGCCGTCCGCGGTGCCGTCGTTCACCCGGTAGGTGAAGGTGACCGGGCCGGTGAAGTTCGCCACTGGGGTGAACACGAACGTCCCGCTCGCGGACACGGTCAGCGTCCCGCTGGCCGGCTGCGTCACGATCGTGTAGGTGAACGTGCCGCTGTCCGGGTCGGCTGCGGCCAGTTGGCCGGCGATCGGCGTGTCCTCGACCGCGGCCAGCGTGATGGTCTGCGCCACCGGGGCGTCGTTCACCGGCGCCAGGGTCACGGCCACGGTCGTCGTGGCGACCAACGGCTTCGTCGGATCCTGGTCCCGCACCGTGACCGTCACGGCGTCGGCCCCGGTGGCGTCGGCCGCGCCGCGGTAGGTGAGCCCGTTGGCGGCCGCGAGGGCGAGGTTGATGTCCGCGGGGGTGCCGGTGAGGGTGACCGCCCCGGTGCCGTTGCCGGTGACGGCGACGCCGCCCGCCGCACCGACGGTGAGGGTGCCGCGCCCGGCCGTGAGCGTGACGGTCACGTTCGCCGGGTTCAAGGCCGTCGAGTCCGCGTCCGCCACCTGCACGCCGGTCAGCGCCACCGGCACGTCCTCGACCGCCGCCAGCACCGGCGGGGCGGCCGCGGTCGGGGCGTCGTTCGCCGCCGTCACGGTCACCGGCACCTCGATCACCGTGCTCGTGCCGGCCGCCGTCGAGACGGTGTAGCGGAAGGTGTCGGTGCCGTTGTAGTTCGGGCTCGGGGTGTAGACCGCCAGTAGCGTGACGGGGTCGAACACGACCGTGCCGTGCTGCGGCGCCTGCGCCAGGGTGATGGCGACTACCGCGTCCCCGCCGGTGACGTTCACCGCCAGGATGCGGGCGGTCAGCCCGTCCTCGCCGACGGTGAACGACTGCGCCGGCCCCGCCGTCGGCGCGGTGGCGCCCACCAGCACCGACGCCACCGCGGCCGCGCCCTCGCCGGCGCCGTCGGCCGCCGTCACCACCACCGTCACCACCTGTCCGGCGGCCAGCGCCTGACCCGACGCGGCCGGGTCGTACAGGTCGGTGAGGGCCGTCGAGCCGGTCACCGTCCGCCGCACCACGCCGTCCACGGTCCACACGAATGTGAGCGTGGCCGCGTCGCCCTCGAAGTCGGACACCGCCGCCGTCGCTCGCAGGACGGTGCTCGGCTGCGGCAGCCCACTCCCCGAGTTGGGGGCCAGCGCCACGGTCACGGCCGGCGGCGTGTTCAGTGTGTCGGAAACCACGTCGGCCGCGGTCGCCCCGACGAACGTATCCTCGCCGGCGAACCCGACCAGCCGGTCGATGCCGGTGCTGCCGATCAGCACGTCGGCCCCGGCGCCGCCGACGAGGCTGTCCCCGGCCCCGACGCCGGCGAGCTCCACCGGCGAGCCGGCGGCCGGCGGCGCGTAGGTGTACAGCAGCAGCTCGTACCCGCCGGTGTCGGTGTCCGGCACGCCGTTGCCGAAGTACGTGTCCACCACCACGTAGTAGGTGCCGTTGGCCGGCAGCCGCACGTCGTGGAGGAAGGGGTCGGAGTTGTCGAAGGCGTCGTCGTTCTCGGCGAACCGGCCGTAGTGGTTCAGCAGGTTCCCGGCCGCGTCGTACACCCGCACCACGCCGTCGATCGTGTTCGCGATCCGCTGCCGCAGCGTGACGGACAGCACCTCGACGCTCAGCAGCTCGCCGGCCAGCCCCTGGAAGACGTAAACGTCGTTCTCGCTCAGCCGCGTGGTGGTGTTCAGCTTGATCGACCCGACCACGCCCGCGGCGCGGACGCCGAGCAGGTTGCCGGCGTTCACCGCCCCGCCGGGGAGGAGGTTCGGCACGGCCAGCTGCGGCAGGGTGCCCAGGTCGCGCACCAGCCCGCCGGCCGCGACCTGCGCCTGAATCAACGCCGGGGGGGGCGCGGCGGCGGCGCGCACCGGCACGTCCGCCTCGGCGCGGGTGGTGCTGGCGTCGGCGAACGCCAGCTTGATGAGTTCGCGCTCGCCGGCGTAGGTGCTGCCGAGCGCGTCCGCGATCGTCGTGCCAACGGAGGCCGGGGACGCGGACAGGTGGAAGCGCGTCTCGGCCGCGTCGGCCGGGCCGTCGTACACCGGGCGGAACGGGCTGTACTGGTACGACACCACCACCCGCGACGCCGTCGGCAGGGTCGCCCACGTCAGCGTCAGGATGCCGTTGGCCGCGTCCAGCGTCGCCGCGGTCACCCGGCCGGGGGTGCCGATCGGGTACAGCGTGACGACCCCGGACGGGTTCACGGTGAAGGTGGCGACCGGCGTCGTCCCGTCGTACACGGCGCCGACCGGGGCCAGGAACGGGACCACCGCCGCGCCGGTCTGCGGCCGCGCGGCGACCGCCACGAGCCCGTGCTTGAACGGGTACGCCGCCTGGACGCCGCCGACCGGCACCCCGCCGACCACCTCCCCGGGCGACGACGCCGCGAGGAACAAGGAGTCCGAGACGCCGTAGGGGAGGCCGGTGGCCTGGTTCAACCCCAGCGGTCCGAACGAGTCCGAGTGCCGCAGGCCGAACAGGTGGCCGAGCTCGTGGGCGGTCACCGCCGCCGTCAGGGCGACGTAGTTGTCGGACGTGGCGGCCGCCTGCCCGGCGTGGCCGAGGAACCCGGTCACGTTCACCCGGGCCGTCGACGCCGGGTCGGTGTTCCGCCAGTCCAGCGCGTCCACGTCGCCGCCGACGATCAGCTCGTTGTCCGCGTAGTCGCCGCCGTTGACGAGGACCGTCGAGTACCGGCCGGTGGCCGGCGGCGCCTGCGTGAACGTGACGCTCAGCGGGGCCGGAAACGCCGTTCCGAGCCGGGCCTGGATGAGGTTCCGCTCGGCCACCGTGAAGGCGTGCTCGCCCGGCCCGGTGGCGGTGTCGAAGTCGAGGTACACGACCTGCGGGAAGCTCCCCTGCAGCACGTCGTCGCCGGCCCCGCCGTCCACCAGGTCGAGCCCGCCGCCGCCGGCCACGATGTTGCGGTCGGCGCTCCCCTTAATCACGTCCCCGAACCCGGTGCCGGTGACGTTCTCGACCGCCCCGGCGGCGAACGTGACGAACGCCCCGGCCCCGCCGGCGATCACGCCGGTGGACAGGTCCGCCCGCACCGCCGCCGGGGCGGCGCTCAGGTCCACGGTGTCGATCCCGCTCACGTCCAGGAGCGTCACCGCCCCCGCCATCGGGATCAGGTACAGGTCGTTGTCGGCCCCGCCGTCGGCCGTCACGTTCCCCGCGCCGAGGTCGAGCACGTCGGCCCCGGCCCCGCCGACGAGCGAGTCGTTCCCGCCGCCGCCGGCGAGCACGTCGCCGTAGGCGGTGCCGACGAGGGTGTCGTTCCCGAGGCCGCCGGCGAGCGTGACCGGGCCGCCGAACAGGGCCGCGGTCAGGAGGTTGTTCCCCGCCCCGCCGGTCAGCGCCGCCCGCTCCACGTCGTAGAACCGCTCGACCAGCGTGCCGGTCATGAGCGTGGTGGCGCCGAGGACGACGTTCGCGTCGGCGGTCTCGGCCAGGGTGTCGGTGCCGCTGCCGCCCTCGAACACGTCCTCGCCGGCGCCGCCGGTCAGCAGGTCGTCCCCCTCGCCGCCGAAGATGCCGTCGTTCCCCATCCCGCCGTCGAGGGTGTCGTTCCCGCCGCCGCCGTAGAGCGTGTCGTTGTCGGGGAGGGTGAGGAACAGCGGGCTCGCCAGCGCCAGCCGGTCGCCGCCGAAGACGCCGTCGTTCCCGGCCCCGCCGTCGAGGGTGTCGTTGCCGAGGCCGCCGAACAGGGAGTCGTCGTCGGCCGCGGCCTTGCCGGACAGGTCGAAGGCGCCGGCCAGCGACAGCCGGTCGCCGCCGAAGATGCCGTCGTTCCCGATCCCGCCCTCGATGGTGTCGTTGCCGAGGCCGCCGATCAGGGTGTCGTCGTCGCCGATGCCGAACACTTTGGGGTCGAAGGTGAAGGCGACGCGGTCGCCGCCGAAGATGCCGTCGTTCCCCGCGCCGCCGTCCACCGAGTCGTTGCCGAGGCCGCCGACGAGCGAGTCGTCGTCCGGCAGGCCGAGCGCCTTGAGGTCGAAGGTGAAGGCGACGCGGTCGCCGCCGAAGATGCTGTCGTTCCCGATCCCGCCCTCGATGGTGTCGTTGCCGAGGCCGCCGATCAGGGTGTCGTCGTCCGGCACGCCGAGGAAGACGGGGTCGAACACGAACGCCACCCGGTCGCCGCCGAAGATGCCGTCGTTGCCGAGACCGCCGTCCACGGTGTCGTTGCCGGTGCCGCCGAACAGCGAGTCGTCGTCGGCCAGCCGGGCGACGAGCGCCGGGTCGAGGGCGAGCGCGAGCTTGTCGCCGCCGAAGATGGAGTCGTTCCCGGCCCCGCCGTCGATGGTGTCGTTGCCGAGGCCGCCGGCGAGCGAGTCGTCGTCGCGGACGCCGAACGGGAGGAAGGTGAAGGCGAGCCGGTCGCCGCCGAAGATGCTGTCGTTCCCGGCCCCGCCGTCCACCGTGTCGTTGCCGAGGCCGCCGTAGATGGTGTCGTCGTCCGGGACGCCGAGCGCCTTGAGGTCGAAGGTGAAGGCGACGCGGTCGCCGCCGAAGATGCCGTCGTTCCCCGCCCCGCCCTCGATCGTGTCGTTACCGGTGCCGCCGATCAGGGTGTCGTCGTCGGAGAGGCCGAACGGGAGGAACAGGCCGAGCCGGTCGCCGCCGAAGATGCCGTCGTTCCCCGCCCCGCCGTCCACAAGGTCGTTGCCGAGGCCGCCGACGAGCGAGTCGTCGTCGGTGAAGCCGAAGGCGGCGAGGTCGAAGCCGAACGCGACGCGGTCGCCGCCGAAGATGCCGTCGTTCCCGGCCCCGCCGTCCACGGTGTCGTTGCCGAGGCCGCCGAACAGGGTGTCGTTGCCGTCGGCCACGAAGAAGGCGAAGACGTTGAGCCGGTCGCCGCCGAACAGCTGGTCGTTGCCGAGGCCGCCGCCGAGGACGTTGTTCGCGGCGTTGCCGCTGAGCACGTCGCCGAAGTTGCCGCCGTACAGGTTCTCGAACTGCCCGCGCACCTCGACGGTGTGCTGCTGGCCCACCACGGCCGCGGGGTTGACCACCTGCTTGACGCCGGTCTGGTCCAGGCTGAAGGTGATGCCGAAGTACGCGACCGAGTAATCGACGGTGTCCGTGCCGGTGGTCCCGGTCTCGACGAGGAGGTCGTCGCTCCCCGGCCCCTCGACGTACCAGTCGTCGTCATTCCCGCCGATCATCGTGTCGTTGCCGAGGCCGCCGTCGAGGGTGTCGTTGCCGGCCCCGCCGACGAGCGAGTCCGGCTGCGCGTCGTCGGTCGCGGTCGCCCGGGAGGTGCCGTAGCCGCCGGGGGAGTCGCCGAGGAGCACGTCCGCGCCCGGGCCGCCGGTCAGGGTGTCGGACCCGGCCCCGCCGACGAGCTCGACCGGCACGCCGGCCACGATCCCGGCCGCGCTGATGCTGTCGTTCCCCGCCAGGCCGTACACGATTACGCGGTTCGCCGTACCGAAGTTCGTGGTGACGCTGTTCACCGTCACGGAGGTGTTGCTGAAGGTGACGGCGTCGGCCCCGGTCGTTCCGAACATCACGTGGGTGGTGGTCGTGACCGCGCCGCCGTCGTCGTCGGTGACGACGAGGGTGACGGGCTGCGGGGTGGTAGCCGTGAGCGTGAACGTCGGCCCGGTGCCGGCCGAAGGGGTGCCGGGGACCGACCACAGGTACGTCACCGTGTCCCGCGTCCCGGCGTCGGCCACGACCGCGGTGAGGGTGTACGACCCGGCCGCGCTCGGGGCCGAGCGCACGGACACGACCGGCCGCGCGTTCTGCACCGTCACGTTGGTAACGGCCACGTCCTGCGGGGCGACGGCGACGAGGTAGCCGCCGGCCGTCAGGCCGACCGGGGCGACCGCGGCCAGCTCCTCGCCGGTCCCCAGGTCGAACCGGCGGACGGCCCCCGCGCCGCCGGGCGCGTAGAACAGCACGCCGCCGGCGCCGATGACGACGTGGTCCGCCACCCCCTGCGCCGTCGCCGACAGCGGGATGGTGCGGAGCACGCTCCCCGTCGCGGTATCGACTTGCGCCACCATGCGGCCGGCGGCCCCGGGGGCGGGGGCGGTGAGGACGTACAGGCCACCGTCGGCCGCGAACGCCAGGTCGGTCACGTCCGCCGGCTGGAACCCGGTCGCGGCGCCGACCACCGTGCCGAGCAGCAGCCCGGTCGCGGCGGAATACTTCTCGACGCTCCCGGTGGTGGCCGTGGACCGGGCGACGTACAGGTTCCCGTCCGGGCCGACGGCGAACGCGCTGATCCCGGCAGGGGCGGCGAAGTCGGGGCTGAAGATGCTCGCCGTGCCGGTCACGGCCGCGAGCGTGCCGCCGGCCGGGCCGGGGCTGCGCCGCAGGAACCGCCCGGTCGTGCCCGGCGCGAACTGGTACAGGGTGCCGTCGCGGCCGAAGGCCACGTTGTTCACCCGCGCGTCGAGCAGCGCCGCGCCGGTGGGAAGGAACGTGTCCACCAGCAGGCCCGTCGCCGGGTCGTAGCGCACCACCGGGTTCCCGGCGGCGTTCGTGGCGACGTACAGGAGCCCGTCCGGCCCGACTGCCACGCCGGCGACCTCGGCCCCGAGCCCGGCGAGCGTGCCGAACCCGACGCCGGTCGCCCCGTCGAACCGCACGAGCCGGTCGGCCGCGGCCGGCACCACGTCGGCGACCACCAGGTCGGCCGTCGCGTCCAGCACCCGCACCCGCACCGGGTACACGTCCAGCGCCGTGGCCGTCGGGTTGTCGTCGAGGTACTGGTGGGCGGCGGTGAACGTGTTGGTCCCGGCCGGGAGCGTCAGCCGGGTGGCGGCCTCGCCGCGGCCCCAGTCGATCAGCACCGAGTGCCCGTCGGCCGTGCCCGCGTCGGCGAACGACCCGGACACGGTGACGCTGCCGTTCTCGGTGATGTCCGTGAAGTCGAACGCGGCGAACGCGGTGGCGGCGAACCGCGTCACCCCGCCGGCCCCGCCCGTCGCGCCGGCCGCGCCGACGAGGAGGTCGTCGCCGGAGAACGCGACCGCCGACCCGAACCAGTCGTTGGCCACACCGCCCGGCCGGGCGAACGGGACGACGACCGCGGCGCCGAACGCGGCGCTCCCGGGGTCGGCATCGAACAGCACGGCGGCGCCCGGCCCGGGGCTGGCGTTCTCGGCCGTCGCCCCGACCAACAGGCGGTTGCCGCTCAGCGCCACCGACCGGCCGAACCAGCCGCTCCCCGCGGTCGGGTTGCGGAAGGTGCGGAGCAGGCCGCCGAACCGGGCGGACGCCGGGTCGAGGTCGTACAGGTACACGCCGCCGGCGTTGGCGGTGCCGGCCGTCGTCTCGTTCGGGGCGCCGACCGCGGCGCGCAGCCCGGACGCGGCCAGCGCCGCGCCGAACCGCCCGGCGAACGTGCCGGTCGTCGGCGTGGCGACCGGGTTCGGGCTCGTCAGCGTCAGGACCGCGCGGGCGGTGCCGGGGTCGAACAGGTACGCGGCCCCGGCGTTGAGCCCGGCCGAGTCGTCGCCCGGGGCGCCGATCAACACGTTCCCGCCCACTGCGGCGACGGCCGCGCCGAACTCGTCGTTCGCCGCCGGCGTCGGGTTCCGCAGCACGCGGGCGAGGGTGCCGGTGGCCGGGTCGAACAGGTACGCTTCGCCGACGGCGGTGCCGGCCGCCGTGGCGCGCCCCGGGGCGCCGACCAGCACCAGGTTGCCGACCGCCACCACCGCCGCGCCGAACCGGTCGCCGGCGGTCAGACCGGAGAGCGTGCGGACGGCTGCCCCGCCGGTCAGCGGGTAGACGTAGACCGAGTCGGCACCCGGCGCCGCGACGAGCGCGAAGTCGCCGACCACCGCGACGGCCGCGCCGAAGGTCGCGCCCGCCCCGGCCGGGGTCGTCAGTGCGACGACGCTGCCGGTCGGGCCGACGAGCCGCACTGCCCCCGTTCCGCCGGTCAGTTGGTAGCCGCCGCCGACGACGAGGGCGGTGCCGAGGCCGTTGCCGGCCGCGCCGGTCGCCAGCGCCGCGCCGGTGTCGAACTTCGTCGGGTTCAGCGCCGGGGCGGCGTTCGTGACCGTCACCGTCGTCGTCGTCGTGACCGCGTTCCCGGACTCGTCCGTGACCGTCAGCCGCACGGCGTACACGCCCTGGTCGGCGAGGCGGGCGGCGAACGCGGGGCCGCTGCCGGTGACCTCCGGGTCGGACCCGCGGCGGGCGGACCAGCTGTAGGTGAAGTAGTTCGAGTCGGCGTCGGTCACGGCCGCGGCC
>Ga0209181_10000370_pt1 | contig 85090 bp, 62 predicted proteins | sample MAT05_FD_187208 | JGI IMG/M metagenome (GOLD analysis project Ga0209181, IMG submission 187208) | Freshwater microbial communities from Lake Fryxell liftoff mats and glacier meltwater in Antarctica - MAT-05 (SPAdes) (version 2) | ecosystem: Environmental > Aquatic > Freshwater > Ice > Liftoff...
AACGGGTCGAAGGCGTCGTTGTCGGGGCCCGGCGTCGGGTCGTCGAGGGCGCCCGAGTCGCTGGAGAGGAGGCCACCGTTCAAGAGCGTGTGGAGGTTGTGGAGCTCGTTCTTCTGGCTGTTCTCGATGTGGTCGCCGGCGATCATCACGACGTCGAAGAGGCGGTCGTCCTGGAAGCGATCGGCGCTGCGGAAGAGGGCATCATTGGCGTGCACGGCCAGCTCGCCCTGGGGCGTGTAGGCGGGCAGCTGGAACCCGGCGAGTTCGCGCGCGGCGTTCTTCACGACCTGCGCGGGGCTGTCCTGATCGACGAGCTGGGGGTCGGCGAGGATGAGGCCGAAGAGCAGCGAGCGTGAACCCGCGGGCAGCGCGCCGGGCGTGAGCGTGACCGCGGCGGCGGCGGGGATCGCTAGCTGATCGCGCAGCATGTGCGGCTCGCCCGGCTGGCCTTCGAGGACACCGAACTCTTCGACCGGTGCTATCAGATCGCCGGCCTCATCGACGTAGTGACGCAGGCCGAAGCGCGGGCGCAGCACCTCGACCAGCGTGCTCACCACGAGGTCGCCTCGCGGGACGTACGACTCGTCGAAGCCCGGGTCGACAGGGAGCAGCGTCTCCGCGTAGGCCACCTCGGGAAAGGCCGTGTCTTCGGCGACATCGGGGATGTCGGGAGCGCTGTCGGGAGCGCTGTCGGAGGCGCTGTCGGGAGTGGTGTCGGAGGCGCTGTCGGGCGCGTCCGCGCTGTCGTCGGGCGGCAGCGTGTCGACTTCCGCGTGGCTGTCGGTCGCCACATCGGCGTCCTTGCGCGCGACCTCGTCATCACCACACGCAGAGATAAGCAGCACGCCCAGGAGGAGCTTCTTCATCGCGACGTGATAGCGCAAATGGGTCGCTCCGCAAAAGTTGGTCGCTACGTTCGCACCAACAGCGGCAGCCAACGGCGATACGGTGACGGCTTGACACACCGCGAGATGGCGCTCGAAGGTCGGCCGATGACAACGTCTCCGACACGGTCGCTGGTCGCGGCCGGGCGAGCGTCGCTGCTGTCGGCGGCGAAGGCGGCGGCGCTTGCGATGGGTGCGCTCAGCACAGGTGGCAGGGGTGCACGGCGCGATGTGACGGCGGTCTTTCCTGAACTCTCGCGGCTGGCCGTGTGGTGGGTGGCTGCCGAGATCCAGAGCCATCGTCTGGTCGGAGCGTTGTTCAGGCGTGGTGTCGCGCGCTGGGGTGAGGCGTGGCTCCAAGCGGCGATCGACGTGCGCGGCCGGGAGGTGCTCGAGCGCCTGCGCGTCGCGGGCAAGCCGATCGTCGCGGTCAGCTGGCATGCCGGCGCGCCCGCGGTGGCGACCGCCGGCCTCGCGCGCTGCGGGCTGCGCGGCGTGCTCCTGCGCTACGATCCGCCCAACGCGAGAACGACGCACGGCTTTGTGCAGGTCGAGACCGGCGCCGATCCCCGGCGCAAGGCGCACGCGCTCATGACCGCGGTACAGACGCTGCGGCGCGGTGAGGCGGTCGTCTTCTTCGCGGGCAGCTCGGGGCCGCCGCTAGCCGGTCGCGACGACGACCAGCCGTTCCTCGGGCGCGTCACCCGGGTGACGCCGTCGGCCGCGGCGATGGCGCGCCTTGGAGGCGCGGCGCTGGTGCCGATCGAGGCACGCTTGGAAGCGGGCCGCATCGTGCTGGAAGTGTTCGAGCCACTGCCGGTGGGCAGCGACGACAAGGCGACCACGCGTCGGCTCAGCGATTTCTTCGCGCAGCGCTTGCGGCTGCGACCGGGATCGTTCTGGCGCTGGGACATCGGCTACCTCGCGCAGTCTCCGCGAGCGTGACGCGCGTCGGCTGCTGCAACCGGTTCAGTCGCCAGCGCTCTGAGCGAGCAGCTGTTGGCGCAGGACCGCGTGCCTCAGCTTGCCGTTCGCGGTGAGCGGGATCGTCTTGGGCGGGACGAGCAGGATGCGCCCCGGCACGACTCCGACCTCGGCCCTGACGACCGCCTGAATGGCGACTGCGAGGCCATCTTCGGGCGGCTCGTCGCGCGCCTCGACGACGAGCACCAGCTCCTCCGCCTGAGTGATGTCGTTGGGAAGTCCTATCGCTGCGGACAGTCGCACGCCCGCGATCCTATCGACGACCTCCTCGACCTCGCGTGGTGCGATCAATGCGCCGGCTTGCTTGACCATCGCGCGCGTGCGGCCGAGCGCGAACACGTTGCCGTGCGCGTCGATGTAGCCGGTGTCGCCGGTCTTGAGCCAACCGTCGGCCGTGAACGAGCTGCGATCGAAGCGACCTGGTGAGGCCGGATCGTAGTAGCCCTCGAAGAGGTGGGTGCCGGCCGTCTCGAGCTCGCCGACCTCGCCCGCGGGGACCTCGACCCCGTCGCGAACGACGCGCAGTGTGAGGCCCGGCACGACCTTGCCGCAGCCGACGTGGCCACGTGCATCGACGATCAGGGCGTCGCCCGGTGCGGTCGCCGACACGCCGAGCGTCGCCTCGGCGAGACCATAGCCGGGCGACACCACGCCGGGACAGCTGAAGCGCGCCTCGAACGCCGCGATCGACGTGGCGCGCACCGGCTCGCCGCCGTTGGTCGCGAGGCGCAGGTGCGCGAGATCGATGCCGACGGGCGAGACCGCGCGGGCGGCGATGCGATAGGCGAAGTCGGGTGCGCTGGTGACCGTCGCCTTCGTCGCGGTGAGCGTCTGGAGCCACAGACCGAGGCTCGCAATAGCGGGCGGCAACAGGTGCACATGCTGGCCATACCAGACCGGCATGAACAGGAAGCGCACGAGCCCCAGGTCGTGGTGCAGCGGCAGCCAGCTCACGAGCACATCGCGCTGCGTCAGCCCGAGGCGGTGACCGCTGCCCTCCCAGCCGAGATAGATCGCCAGGGCGCGATGCGAGATCGCGGCCGCGCGCGAGTCACCCGAGGTGCCCGAGGTGAGCTGCAGGAACGCGAGGTCTTCCGGGACAGGGCGCGTCGGGCGGGGTGGCATGACAGCGTCTGAGGACGGCTGCGAGAGCGTCTCGACGAGCGCCTCGGCGACGAGCAGCTTCGCATGCACCTGGGCGACGCGCCGCGCGATCGCGGCGGCGGGCAGGCTCGGGTTCACGATCATCGGGACGGCGCGCAAGGACTGCACCGCGTAGACGAGCGCGACGAGCGCGGGCGAGGTCGTCAGCGCGAGCGCGACCGGGTCGCCGGCGCCGATGCCATGGCTCACGAGGCCGTGCGCGAGGGCGAGGACGCGGGCGTAGAGCTCGCCGAACGTCAGGTGCGTGATGCCGCCGTGGCTGTGGATCGTGAACGCGCTCGCGTCCGGGCGATCGGTGGCGTTGGCGACGAGGCGATCGAAGACCGTGTTCACGACTGGCCCGTCGCGGATCGTGCGCGCCCGACCTCCGCCGCGAGGCGCGCGATCGACATCGCGTCACCGCCCAGGATGCCGTCGATCGGCAGCGTCACCGCGAACGTCTCGTCGACCGTGAGCAGCAGCTCGACCAGGCGCACCGAGTCGAAGCCGAGGTCGCGCACGAGCTCGAGGTCGGCAGCGAGTGTCGTTGGATCGGGGCGGTTGGGAGCGAAGCGCGCGACCAACGCGGTGGTCGCGGCGAGGTCGTCCGGCGTGGTCACGGGATAGTCTCGGGCGTGGGCGTGGGCGTGGGCGCGGCCGTGGGCGTGGGTTCGGCTGCCGCTGCCGGCAGGCCTGAAGCGCTCACGAAGTCGGGCGGCAGCGGCCGCTCGAAGCGCAGCGCGTGGCCGCGTGGATGCACAAAGCCGAGCACCTCCGCGTGCAGGCACAAACGCTCGGCGTGCGGTCCGCCGTGCTCGTCGTCGCCGAGGATCGGCGCCCCGAGCGACTCGAGGTGGATGCGGATCTGGTGCGTGCGCCCGGTGTGCAGCTTCACCGCGACCAGCGCCCGTGGCGTGCCCGTGGTCGGTGACGCGAACGTGCGCACGACCTGGACGACGCTCTTGGCATGCTGGCCCTTCTCGCCCGGGTGGGCCGCGCGCACGAGCCTGCGCTCTTGCACGATCGCCACGTCGCAGTCGCCATCGGGCGGCACGCCGAGTGTCACCGCCAGGTAGCGTCGCTCGATCGTGTGCTCTCTGAACTGGGGTGTCAGCGCCGCGGTCGCGTCGGGGTTGCGACCCGCCACCATGACGCCGCTGGCGCCCTTGTCGAGGCGGTGCATGAGCCTGATATCATGGCCATATCGCCGCATCAGCGCGTGGATCAGCGTGCCCACGTCGCCGAGCTCAGAGCCCTGCGACATCTGCCCCGACGGCTTGTCGACGACGACCACGTCGTCGTCCTCGTGAAGGATCACCAGCTCGTACTTCTCGGGCGCCAGCACCTCGGGGTGCCACGTCGCCTGCAGCACGTCGCCCGCGCGCACCGGCTCGCTCGCACGCCTTACGCGCCGCGGCCCGACGAACACGGCGCCCATCCCTATGACCTTGCGCGCGAGGTGCCGCGTCATGTCCGGCAGGAGCGCGGCGAGCGCCTTGTCGAGCCGCTCACCCGCGAGCGCCTCCGGCACCACTCCCGATCGCTTGATTGCTGACACTTGTTGCCTCTCCCGGCGAGATGACTACTCGCAGTACTTGTCGTTGTCCCAGGGCTTCGGCACCTGGCAGTCGCCACCAGCCGCATCGACCACCGTGCACGGCGCGTCCTTGCAGACCTGGGGCAGGCCCGGGTCGATCTCGCTGGCGATGAAGGCGGCCCCGTCCCAGGCGGTCGTGATCGGGTTTACGGTGGTCGGCGGATCGCCGAAGGCGCCGCCCGAGGTCGACAGCGTGCCCGACACCGTCGCGCGCTGATTCGGGTCGGCGAACGTGCGCAAGGTGCCCTGCACGCGGAAGTCGGTAAGCGTAATCGGGATGACGTTGAGGAGCGTGATCGACACGTCGAACGGGTCGCTCTGCAGGAAGTACTGCCCTTCGCCGAGCTTCAGCGCGCACGCGTCGAAGGTCACTACCCAGCTGGTCTCACCGAGCTCGGCGACGTAGCCATCGGGCTGCGAGTAGTTGGCGGGATAGGTGACGTCGCCTTGCTTCAAGCGCGCGAAGGTGCCGATAACCTTGATCTTTCCGTCTGCGTTATCGACCGCCATGTCGATGACCATGCGCAGATAGATGCCGTTCAAGCCGATCTGGTCGAGGCTCGCGGCGAGCGAGAAGGCGCCGAGCCCGAGGTCGAGATCGACCGGCGAGCCGTCGCACTCGGGCGGGTTGATCTGGAAGTCGAAGGTCGTCGGCACGTCGCGCAGGCGGCCCTTCACGTCGCTCAGCCCGCCGTGCACGACGACGACCAGCGGCTCGCCGATGAAGTCCGCGAAGGCCTCGTTCTGGCTCAGCGTGAGGCGCGTGCCGGCCTCGTCGAGCACCACGCCGAGGGCACCGCAGGGTGACTTCGCGAGCGAGCAGTCGCTGACGATCGACGGCCTGTCGGCGAGGAAGTTCCCCTCGATGTCGTACTTGGCCGGGCGGATGTCGAAGACCAGCGAGTCGCGCGCGATGGGCTCGCTGAACGTGAGCTCGATCGGCACGAACGCGTTCCAGGTGCCGCCCGTGGGCTGGACGATGCGCACCTCGGGCGGCGGGTCGTAGGTCTCGCAGGCGGTCAGCAGGCAGCCGAAGGCGATACTGCCAGCCGGGGCCGCGAGGGCGGCGAGAGCGAGGGCGAAGAGCGAGTTGCGGGTGCTCATGCGAGGACTCCAGCGAAGGCGATTCCGAGCGTGCAAGCGATCAAAATAGTCAGGTCACTCACGGGCGGAACGTGAAGCGGGTCTCTAGCATCCAGCTCGGCACCGCATCGCCGTTCTCGTCCTGTAGCGCATCACCAGGCATCAGGACGGCGGTCTCGACCGCGAACTGGAACATCTTCTTGAACGTCCATTCGAGGCCCAGATCGATCTCCGTGCCCCAGTAGTTGCCCGGCTTGCCGCCGTTGTAGTTGAGCGCGTCGTCCTTGATCTCGGCGCCGTCCCAGGCGAGCAGCGTCTGGATCGGATCGGTCACGGGCGCCGCCGACCACGCGAACAGCACGCCCGCCTTCAAGCGCAGCTCGGGCACGACATCCCAGAAGACCTGCGGGAAGAGCGCGTTGACGTTGGTCACGCGACCCTCGGTCGAGATCTCGGTGAGCGGGAACGACTCGGCCTTGACCTGGCGCAGGTTCTCGATGCCGACGGCGGCCGAGCGCGCCGACTGGAAGGCCAGCGTGTGCTCGAACAGCAGCAGCCCGAGGTTGGTGTCGCGCGGCCAGGTCGTTATCGACATCGGCGTGGTCGTGCGCGGGTCATCGTCGCCATCGGCGAAGCCCCACTCGAGCCGGAAGGTCAGCGGGCACAAGGTGTACTCGGCGACCACGCGGGCAGCGGTCAGCGCGAGGTCCTGGTCGACGACCTCGGCGCCCGTGAGCGCCGCGAAGCCCGCCGACAATTCACGTGTAGTACCGCGGATGTACGACAGCTCGCCGCGCAGGTTGAAGTTCTCGATCGCGAGGTCGAGGCGCATCGGCAGCGCGAAGATGCTGGTGTTGAAGCGCTCGTCCCAGCGGTAGGTGCCGGTGATGGTGAAGCGCAGCGGGCCGAACGCGTCGCCGAAGACTGACGAGGGGTCGCGCCACTTGAAGTCGAGCTGCACCGAGACACCCTCGAGGTCGTCGGTCGACGTCGTGATCTGGTCCTCGACCAGGTAGTCGTACACGAGGCCGAGGAAGACGCCGTTGTCGAGCGAGGTGTCGACGACGTAGTCCTTGCCGCCCGAGATCGCGTTGAAGATCTCGGACACCTTGGTGCCGAACACGAGGCGATCGACCGACTCGTGATAGTAGGACGCGCCCCACAGGTTGCGGCCCGTGCGGCCATCGTTCAACGACACCGAGCCGACGTCCGACAGCGGCTGGCGGCCGACGCGGAAGAGGCCGAACGGCAACAGGAGCTCGCCGTAGAGGTAGTTGATCTCGATCGGCGCGACGTCGCGCAGCACCGGTCCGTAAGACGCGATCTGGAGCGGGTCGGCGCCGGGCAAAAGGCCCACGCGCCAGCCGGCGTTGTTGACCTGGCGCGACGCGATGCCGACGCCGCTCGACGGCTCGGGCGACGAGCCGAACTCGCCGTTGTCGCCGAAGAGCACGCCGTCCAGCGCATCGATCTGCATATGGATGGCGCCGATGCCGCGATAGCCCATCGAGGCGTCGACGCGGAAGCGCTGCTCGGCCCAGCTCACGTCGGTCGCGACGACGCCGTTCACCTCGAGCGGGTCGATGTGGATCATGCGCACGCGATACTCGGGGTAGAGCTCGACGAACCACGGTTCTTTGGTCGGGTCGGCGGGCGCTATCGGGAACAGGCGGGGCTCGGGCGGCTGCACCGTGCCGGACTGCGGCGGATCATCTTGGCGCGCATGCGCAATCGGCGGCGCGCCGAGTGAAGCGAGCGCACCTGCGATGAGGGCGAGGGAACCAACGATGCGCATGGAGACTCCGGCGTGTCGGGGCCGAATCATCAGCGGGCCGCAAGGCCATGCTGAGCGGGAGGGCTTCGCGAGCGCACGACAGCGGCCTACGCGAGGGCGCGACCCTACCGAAGCCGGACGCTGCGAGCAAGCGCCCTGGATGTGGTGGATGCGGTGGATGGACGTCCGACCGAATGTGTTCGGCAGGTCACGGACTGAACAACGTCGGATCAGGGATGGGCGGGGTCTGCATCGACCAGCTGCGGACAACCTCGGCGTTGCCTGCGCTCGCGACGACCGCGGTGAGTCCGGGTGCGACGATGCGCTCCGCGACAGCGACGTCGCTTGCGCCGAGGTTGAGGTAGGTCGTGATCGAAATGCCGTCGGCGAAGGTGGTGGTCGCGACGACCACGCCCGAGACCCGGGTCGAGGTCAGCGTCGGGGCGACGGCCGGCAAGCTCGGCACGAGCTGGCTCAGGAACCCGGCGCCAGGCCCCATCGCGGCGTCGACCGTGAGGCAGCGGTGATGACCGCTGGAGTAGATGCTCTCCTCGAGGCGGCTGCCGGTGGTGGGGGTGCCGAGCGCTGCCGCGACCGACGCGAACAGGGTCGCCTCGCTGCGCTGCCAGGTCGCGAGCGTGCCGATGTCAGTGGGTGTGGTCGCGAACGAGGTGCCGCCGATCTCCTCGCCGGCAAGGCCGTTCAACTGGAACGTCCAGGTATGCACGCCCTGGGCGACGAGGCTGTCGGCGACGACGAAGACCTCGTCGGCACCGGCGACGATGCGCACGACGCGACGACGGAACTCGGCGCCACCGTACTTGGTGCTGGCGATGAGGGTCGTGAACGGGCCCGACGTCTCGTGCGCGTGCAGATAGGCGTCGGAGCTCGGCGGGGCGTCGTAGAGGCCGTCGAGGAAGAACTCGGGCCCGAGCCCATCGACCAGCACGATGTTGTGGTCCTTGCCGTACTTGACCTTCGCGTGGTTGCTGAAGTCGATGTAGCCGGGGTCGATCGCGAGGTCGACGCCGTGCGCGGCGAGGATGAACGACATGGGGTCGGCATGCTCGTGAGCGCCGCCCTGGAGGCGCATCTGCTCGAGCTCGTGCTGCATGTGGAAGTAGCTCGAGTCGGGCGCGAGCGTGCGCCGCATGACCGAGAAGCCGGCGTCGGCGAAGAAGCCGTCGGTCCAGTCTGGGGTCACGGCGGACGTCTCGGGATCGAGGGTGAGGAACGTAGCGACCAGCTGTCGGCCGGTGTGCATGCCGACCCGCGGCATGTCCCAGTTCCAGAGGAAGCGTGCGTCGTCGAAGAGTGCTGCGACGAGACCACCGTGCAGCGCCGATGGGTTCGCGTCGTCAACTGGCGGGGTCACGCCCCAGGGCATCGTCGCGAACAAGGCCCGCTCGTAGACCGCCCGCCAGACCAGGTCGACGGCAGGATCGAGGACCGTGACGAGCTTGCCGTTGGCCTCGTTTCGCCGGGTGATCCAGCCTTCGCCGAGCGCCTGCCAGGGGCTCGAGTCAGCGATGAGGCCAGCGACGTGGTGCACGGCTGCGAGGAAGCCGAGGTGCGTCTCGCCCGAATAGCTGAGGTAGTTCCAGCTCTCGGCCCAGCCGCCTTCGAGGTTGCCCTGGCGCTCGTGCGCAATCCAGTCGCTGGCGGTCAGCGCCTCGTTGAAGTCGGCGGCGGCGGTCGCGCGGTCGGGGATAGCGATGGCACACGTGCCGAGCGCGGCCAGGGCTTTCAAGCTGTGGTTGTTCGCCTCGCCGCGCAGGAGCGCGGTGCAGCCGCCAGTGGTCATGCACAGCGTGCGGAAGTAGTCGACGCGCTTGACGAGGTTGTCGCGCGCTGCGGCGAGCACGACCAGGTCGACCCCGGCCGTGCCGGCTGTCAGGTCGTAGGCGGCGCAAAAGCCTTGCAGCGCGTCGGCCTCGAGCAGGTCGTAGTGGTCGCCGGCGTTGAACAGCGAGCGCAGGTTCAGCGGCGTCGGGTCCGGAAACGGCGCTGCCAGCACATCGAGCGCCTTGCTCGTCGCGCTGAGCTCACCGGTCGCAAAGCCGACAAGCGCTGCAGCCTCGGCGATCTGCGCCTGGTTGGGCGGGATATCGGTGTTGTAGCCCTGGTCGGCAGGATGCACCGGCATCGCGCGGCCCGCGAGGTCGACCACGCGATCCCACAGGACCTTGGCGCGACCGCCGGGCGCCTCAGCGCGCGCGGCGATCGCGGGCTGGTCGGAGGCGCGCGTGAAGAGACGCGGGTGGCCTTCGACCTCGGGATGCCAGGCACGGGCTGAGCGTGGGTTGAAGGGGTCGGTGCCGTCATCGGCTTCGATGAGATCGGAGATCCCGTCGTGGTCGCTGTCGCCATTGGGGTCGATCACCTGCACCTCGACCTCGGGTGTGGTGTCCGCTGCGACCTCCGCAACGTCTTTGCTGTCGGCGCCGTCCGCTACATCGGGCGTGATGTCGGGCTCGCTCGCGTCTTCGTCGGCGTCGACCTCTTCGGCAAGCTCGCCGACCGTGTCGAGCGCCGTATCGGGCGTCGTCTCGGCAGCGAAGTCGGGTGACGTCTCGGCGTCCGTGACGTCGGATGCCGCGCTGTCCTGCGCCCCGTTGCTCGTGTCGCCGCAAGCGACCAGTGGCTGACACGCAACGAGGGCGATGACGATGAGGTTCCGCATGGACGAGGCAGCTAGCACGGTGGGTAGCATGGCGGCTACCGCGGCAGCGACTTGAATTGTGTTGTCAGTCCTGACATGGACTCGGCCACTGATGCGTGTCGCTCTCTTCATGCTGATCGTTTCGAGTAGCCTCGGTGCCTGCGGCAGCGAGCTCGAAGGTCATGCGCCGGCTGGCATCGATGCGCGCGACGACAGCGACACGGGCGCCGCATCGGACATCGCGGATGCGACAGAGGTCGAGTTCGACGAGACGGCCGACGCCTCCGAGGAAGTCGACGCTGACGAAGTCGACGCGAGCGATGCCGATACCCAGGACGCAACCGATGTGTCGGACGCGACCGATGCAGGCGATGTCAGCGATGCCACCGATGTGCCCGATGTCAGCGACACGCTCGACGCCGACGTGCCCCTCCCCTGGCGCAGCAAGCTCTATCCCGAGGACTGGCAGCCGGGCCTGAAAGACCCGTCCGGCGCACAGCTCCAAGACTACTCGTACGCGGGCTACCACAACGGCGAACGCGAACTCGGCGCCGGGCTCGGACCGGCGGGCATCGCGTCCCTGAGCCGCTTCGACGTCACGAGCTTCGGCGCGATCGCGTCCCCGACTACAGCCGGCAGCGTCCCGACCAGCGACAGCGGCCCCGCGTTCCAGGACGCGATCGACGCTGCCAAGGCGGCTGGCGGCGGCGTCGTGTTCGTGCCCGCGGGCCTCTATCGCATCGACACCTGGCTCACTGTCGCGTCGTCACGCGTCGTCATCCAGGGCGAAGGTCCAGCGGTGAGCCGCCTCTGGTTCACGCGCAAGCTCGGCCTGTCGTACTCGTCGCACATCCGCTTCGCCGGCAGCGAGACGATCAGCGCCGAAGCACCGCTGGTCGCCGACGCCACGCGCTTCGACCGCGCCGTCGCGGTCGCCGACGCAGCCGACTTCAACATCGGCGAGGACATCGTCGTCGGCCAGCTGATAACCGACGCCTTCCTCGCCGAGCACGGCATGACCGAGCTCTGGTCCAACTACAAGGGCGAGTGGCAGCCCCTCTATCGGCGCACCATCGTCGGCATCGATCGCACCTCCGAGCCGAACCTCGTGCGCCTCGACGTGCCCCTGCGCGACGGCGTCGAGGTCGCCAGCGGCGCGACCGTGCGCCGCGTGTCGGGCCTCGTGCGCGAGGTCGGGCTCGCGGACATCGGCATCGCCAACGCGACCGACTGGGCAACCGCCTGGGGTGGCGATCAGATAAGCGCCATCGGCTTCGACTTCGTCGCCGATGGCTGGGTCGAAAACGTCGCATCGTTCGTGTCGCCCGGTGCTCCGAAGAGCGGCAAGGGCATGGGCGCGCACCTGCAGTCGGGCGGGATCCTGGTCGCCTCGTCCAAGCGCGTGACCATCTCCGACTGCCACCTCGAAAAGCCCGAGAACCGCGGCGGCAACGGCAACGGCTACCTGTTCGAGGTCCGCCAATCGAGCGAGATCCTGACGCGCGATTGCAGTGGTCGCGAGGGCCGCACCAACTTCATCCAGAGCCGCGGCTTCGGCACCTCGGGCTGCGTGTGGCTACGCGTGCACGCCGCCGACGGCGCGTATGTGCCGCTCGGCCCGATCGATGACACGGCGCTGCCCGCGCGCAATGAGATGCACACGCTCGGCACCGCCAACCTCGTCGACTCGAGCACCTTCGAAGACGGCTTCGACGCTCTCAACCGCAACGCGATAAGCCGCGGCAGCGGACACTCGGCGACCGAGTGCGTGTTCTGGAACTTCGCCGGTCAGGAGCTGATCTCGCTGCAATACGGCCTCGGCTACATCATCGGCAGCACTCGCGGCAGCGACCTGTTGACCTCCCTGCGCCTCACCGGCGGCGCCGCGACCGAGCCGGAGGACTGGGTCGAGGGCGCCGGCACGGCCGAGTTCCTGGTGCCGAGTTCGCTCTTCGAGGACCAGCTCGCGCGAAGACTTGGCGGCCGCTAGACGAAACGGGGAACTCGGCAGCCGCCAGGCGATACGGGAACTTGGCGTCAACGGACCTGACCCATAGGATGCACGCATGAGCGCCCAACGCCCCCGCTGCTGGCAGTGCCGCACCGTCCTCGAGCTCGACGCCGGTCGCCCCGTCGGCCGCAGCGAGACCTGTCCCGAGTGCGACGCCGATATCCGCAGCTGCCGCAGCTGCGGCAACTGGGACAACGACAACCGCACCTGCCGCGAGCCGACCGCCGAGCTCCCGCCCGATGCCGAGCGTCGCAACTTCTGCGGCTCGTTCCAGCTCGCCGCTGCGAAGGTCGAAGCGGTCGCGCCGAAGCTCGACGCAATGACCGCCAAAGAACGCCTCGAGGCGCTTTTCAAGAAGTGAATTCGCTATCGAATTCATCATCTTGAAGAGCTCAGCGCGGGCACATCGGCACCTTCGCGACCCGCTCGACGACACCCGCGACGGGGTCGACGACGATGAACACGCCCTGCGCCGCGACGCCCTCGTTCAGTACCGCGAGCTTGCCGTTGGTCGTCCCCAACATCCAGCCCCACTGCGGATCGGTCGCGGGCGCCTTCGACACAGCGTCGACGGGCACGTACGCGGACAGGTCGACTCGCCGCAGGACGGTGCCGGTGACGACGTCCTGGATGACGACCTCGCTGCCGAACTGCTCGCGGAAAGCCCAGTCATTTGCACCACCACCGACCACCTGGGTGGTCTTCACATCCCACGCCTGCCAGCCCTCGCGGCCGCCGACCCAGGCCCTGCGCTCGCCGCTGTCCGCGTCCGCGAGGTAGGCGCGACCGACTGTTCCGGCGCACGTCGACAGGTTTACGAGCAGCGTGCGCGCCCCGATGAACGAGACGTGCGCGCAGTTGAAGTCCTCGGTACCGGCGACGAACTTCGCGCGCCGCACGCCACCGGGCAGATCGAAGACGTAGGCGACCGCGGGCTTGTTGTTGGCCCCCGCGACGACCGCGACGCGCTCACCCTTGGGGTCAATCGCTGCGGCCGTGGCACGCTGCCCATCGAGGTCGAGCTTCAACCCCGAGGCCTTCACGACCAACGCACCGGACGCCTCGTCGAGTGCCACGTCGGACGGGAACGGACGGAAGGCCCGCTCCTGCAGGATGTCGGTCGGCACCTCGGCCGCCTCGAAGCGCCCGCTGTCCAGGTCGTAGCGGTAACAAGCGGCGACCGGATCGGCGGACCCGGAAGCGGCCTCGCGCCGACAACCGAAGAACGAATCGCCGGTCAGCGAGACATGCTCGAATGGGGCGCCCGGCACGAGGCAGCTGGCCCTCGGCGCGGCGACCGCGACCGCGGCAGGTCTGTCGCAAGCGGGGATCTGCAACGTCTCGAGCATGGTGCCGGCCTTGCCATCAACCAGCACCAGCGTGCCTTGCGCAGGGCCGTCGTGCACGACCAGCAGGTGCCCATCGCCCAACCCGAAGAGCGCGCCGTCGTCGCCATCAGGCACCGACCGACTGCGATCAACCGTCACCGGGAACGTCGGCGCGAGGTCGAGCGTGACGAGCAGCTTGCCGCTCGCGACGTCCTGGATAGCCAGCGTGAGCCCGTCCTGATCGCGAAACGCCCAGCGGCTGCCATCGACCCGCGCCGCGAACACCTTGTAGCCGCGGAACCCCTCGGCTCCGACGCGGGCCCGCGTCTCGTACGTCGTCGGGTCGAGCAGCAGCGCCTCGCCGCGCGCGGCAGCGGCGGCAGCCGAAGGCGACGCGTTGGCCACAGCGCACTGCTGGCGCCTGACCAGGATCACGTCAGCGCCCAGGAACTCCATGTCCCCACAGGGGAATTCATCGGTTCCGATGACCAGCGCTTTCACCGCGCGGCGCGTGACGACATCGTAGAACGTTGCCTTGGCTGGCGCTCCGGTGCGGCCCTCGGTCGTCACGACGACGCGCTTCCGATCGGCGTCGAAGTCGCCGCGGACGTAGCGGTCGCCCGAGACATCGAGGGCCTTGCAGTCACTGAACTCGGTCGTGCAGAGCGAGATGGCGCCGCTCTCGAAGTCGACCCGCAGCCCGCCGGGCACGTCCATCGTCTTGGCACCGGACGCGGTCGCCGCCGCCGGTCGGTCACGCGGCGCGAGCGTCTTGTGCTGCAGGTCAAAGGCCCAGCATGCGGGTGTGCCGGCCTCGTCGTAGCAGAAGCTGAAGACGCCACTCTCCAGGGTCATGTACTCGAGGTTCTTCGGGTTGCCAGGGAATACGTTGGCGCAAGCGCTGGCGGGAGCGACCGCAGCCGCAGGGGCTACGACGGGATCGGGTGCGATCGGCAGCGCGACCGGCTCGGCGTCGGGCGTGACGACGACGACCGTCGGCGCGGCCGGCAAGCTCGGCACGAAGATCACATCGGGTGGTGACGGTGTGCGCGAGCACGCTCCGACGGAGACGAGGGCGACAAGGCAGCTGATACGCATGGGGAAACCTTTGGATGCAGGTGGCTCGCGAGGGCTCAAGTAGCGGGCGTCAGCGAGCTCGCGTGGGCCGCCGACAGCAGCGACTCGATCTGCTCGAGCAGCTTGTCGAACTCGACCGGCTTCGTGTGGAAGTCGGTGCAGCCCGCGGCCAATGCGCGCTCGCGGTCACCGCTCATCGCGTGCGCGGTCAGGGCGATGATCGGCGTCGCGCCTCGATCGGGCAGCGCACGCACCTGGCGCGTCGCCTCCCAGCCATCGAGTTCGGGCATGTTCATGTCCATCAGGATCAAGTCCGGCGCCTCGGCCTGCGCCGCCTCGACCCCTGCCCGCCCGTCGACCGCCATCAGCACGTCGTAGCCCCGGCGCTTCAAGCGACGCGACAGCGCGTCGCGATTGTCCTCGTTGTCCTCGACGATCAAGATCCTCGGCATCGCTCACTCCTCCCGCTTGCTCAGACACCAGGCGCACGCGCGCCTTGGCGATGTTGTTCGACGACCGCGCGCACCAGATCGGTGACGTCCTTCAGCAGCGCCTCGCGACTCGGTGCCGCCTTCTGCTGGATCGTGTCGACCTGACCACCGCGCAGGCGCGCGCGGTCTTCGGGCGTCAGGTCCTTGGCGGTCAGGACGACGACCGGGATGGTCTGCAGCGCGACGTGCTTGCGCATCGACTCGAGCAGCTCGAAGCCGTCCATCTCCGGCATCATCAGATCGAGCAGCACCAGCTCGACCTGCTGCTCGGCCAAGAGAGCCAGCGCGACGCGACCGCTGGCTGCCTCGACCACGCCCCAGCCCTGCTTCGCGAGCGCTCGCCCGAGCACTTCACGCGTGAGGTCATCGTCCTCGACGACCATCACCACGCCGCCTTCCGTCATCGCGGGCATCTGCATCGTCACTTCCGGCGCCGCTTCGGCCGGCTTGCCTACAGGCGCAGCTGGCGCTGGCGCTGGCAAGTCGGTCTCCATCCCGCTGAGCGCCTCGACCTCGACCGGCAGCCACAGCGTGAACGTCGAGCCCTCGCCAACGACGCTCTCGACGCCGATGCGCCCGCCCATCAGCTCGGCGAAGCGCTTGCTGATCGCGAGCCCGAGTCCCGTCCCGCCGAAGCGCCGGGTGGTCGACGCGTCGGCCTGCATGAACGGCTGGAAGAGGCGCGCGACCTGTTCGGCGGTCATCCCGATGCCGCTGTCGCGCAACGCGAACATCAGCTCGGCCCGCTCACCCGTCAGGACCCGCGAGATCGTCAGCGTGACCAGCCCCTTGTCGGTGAACTTGCACGCATTCGCGAGTAGATTCAGGAGGATCTGGCGCACCTTCGTCACATCGCCCGACATGCTGCCGATGTCGGGCTCGCACCTCAGCGTGACCTTGGTGCCGCGCTTTCGCGCCGCCGGCATGACGGCCTGCACGACCTCGTTCGCGATCCCCGCGACATCGAAGCGCTCGAGGTGCAGCTCCATCTTGCCCGCCTCGATCTTCGACAGGTCGAGCACGCCGTTGACCAATGCCAGCAGATGCCGACCCGCGCTGCGGATCTTCAAGAGGTCGGCGACGAGGTTGGTCTGCCCGGTGTCCTCCGCCTCTTCCTGCAGGAGCTCGCTGTAGAGGATGACCGCGTTCAGTGGCGTCCTCAGCTCGTGGCTCATGTTGGCGAGGAAGTGGCTCTTGGCGACGTTGGCGAGTTCCGCGTCAGCCTTGGCCGCGAGCAACATCTGCTCTATCTCTTTGCGCGCCGTGATGTCGCTGAACGCTACGACCGCGCCGCCCTCGCCGGCGTCGTCAAGCAGCGGGCTGGCGCTGTATTCGACCGCGAACAGGCTGCCGTCGGTGCGCATGAACACCTCACCGTCGACGCGTGCCGAGGCCCGCCCGCGGATCGCCGCGGACAGGATCCGGTCGTCGGCGACCGTGAGCATCGTGCCGTCGTTCTTCTGCGAGTGGATGAGCGTGTGCATCGATCGCCCGCGCGCTTCCTCGCCGTTGAGGCCCAGCGTGCGGCACGCGGTCGCATTCAAGAACGTGAACGCGCCGTCCCGATCGACGCCGAAGATCCCTTCGCCGGTCGAGTCGAGCACGATTTGATTGTAGCGCGCCGCGCGCGTTCGATCGGCGCTGGCGGAGCGGCGCAGGCTCACGTCCCGTCGCAACAAGAGATACGTCAGCAACACCAACAAGAGCGCCGTGCCCGTCGCCGCGGTGATGGCGATCAGCGCCTCGCTTCGGCGCAGCGCCGCAGCCCCGCGGCGCTCGATTACGATGCGCCCCTCCTCGGCCCGCATGTCGGCGGCGATACCCCGCACCGTCGCCACCAGCGTCTCGCTTGCGCGTACATCGAAGCGCTCGCGCCGCTTCACCTCGCGCGTCAGCACGCCCCAGAGGTTGGTGACCGCGACCCGGATCGCCGCCAGCCGCTCCTGCTGGCGCGCATTGTCGCTGGTGTGCGCCGCGAGCGCGATGAGCTCGCCATCGACCACCGCAACCGTCGCGAGATAGGGCGGCACGAGATCCGCCTTTCCGGTCGCGAGGTAGGAGCGCTGCGACGCGACCGTGTTCGAGATGGCGGCGAAGAGCCGTTCGACCTGGGCCTGCGACGAGAGCGCGTGCTCGACCAGCTGCTCGGCGACGGCCGCCGCGCCGAAATTCGCGAACGAGAGCCAGCCGCTGACGATCAAGACCAGCGCCGCAGAGGCGACGCCCGCGGTCGCGACCGGCCCAATGCGAATAGCGCGAGCGGGTGCGCTCACGGCGCCACCGGCAGCGGCAGCGACGGCACAGGCAGCGCCGCCGTCCCTGCGAGAGGTGCCGGCAGCGGCCGCAAGAGCGCTTCGAGGCGGCTCGCGGTCTGGCTGACGGACGTCGTCACGTAGCTCGCTCCGGCCTTCTTGAGGCGGATGAGTAAGGCATCGAAGTCCTTCGGCTGGCGCAGATACGCGACCACGATCGGCACGTTCGGAAACGCACGCGCGAGACGCCCACACAGATAGACGGCCTGCGTCAGCCCACCAGGCGGCAAGACACCGATCAGCAGGAGCTGCGGCGCGTCGCGGGTGATCTGCGCCTCGGTGTCGGCCAGGAGCGCCCGGCTCGGCACCACCTCCACCGTCGCGATATTGGCCGCGCACAGGCGCCCGACCATGGCCAGCGCTATCTCTTCGGACCGATGATGCGCTGGCAACGCCATCACCAACGGCAGGGCATGACGCTCGAGGCTCATCGTCCCATGCGCCGGAGCCGGGTCCTCGAACGTCGCCACGGCGCGCTCGGTCGCATCGAACACGAACGCCTCATCCTTCGCGTCGACCCCGTCGCGCTCGCGGTCGCGGCGCACCCACTTGAGCGCGACCAGCAGGACCTCGTCGAAGGTCGCGGCACGACCATGCTCCTTCGCGTGTGTGCTCGCGACCGACTGTGCCTCGCGCTCGTCGACCGCCAGCAGGCGTTGATAGAACGATGCGTGCGCAGGCAACGCGGGTAGGTCACCGAGCAACATCGCGAGGAACTCGAAGCGCGGCGCATGCTGGCCGAGCACCACCAGGCACAACGTCAGCGGCGTCGAAAGCACGAGCCCTACCGGCCCCCAGATCCACGTCCAGAAGGCCGCCGCCACCAACAGGGCGAGTGGCGAGACGCCGGTGTGACGACTGAACAACAGCGGCTCGATGACGTTCGCGGTGACGATCTCAATGACCACGATGAGGCCTACCACGCCAGCCGGCATGGCCCAGCCCGGCGAGGTCGCGATGGCGAGCAGCGCCGGTCCGGCTGCCGCTATCAATACGCCGACGTACGGAATGAAGCGCAGCACCGCGGCCGCGAAGCCCCACACGAACCAGTACGGCACGCCTATCACCGCGAGCCCCAACCCGAAGACCGCCCCGAGCCCGAGGTTGACGAGCAGTTGTGCCAACAAGAGCCGGCTCAGCCGGCGCGCACCCTCGACCGTCGCGCGGGTCGAACGCGTCAGCTGCCCATAGCCGAGCAGGCCGAGCGCACGATTGCGCAGGTCCTCGCGCCGGCTCAGCATGAAGATGACCAGCAGCAGCACGACGAACGCGGACGCCAGTATGACCACGAGCTGGTCGAGCACGGCCATCACCCGGTCCATCTCGCTCGCCCCATCGGCAAGCGTCACGGTCGCACCCGGCGCAGCACCTCCGCCGAGGTCGTGCACCATGTCGAAGAGCCGTGACAAGCCCCCCGAGCCCATGCCGCGAAGGCCGCTCAGCTTGGCTTCGATCTCCGCGCGATGGGTGGGCAGCTCGACCGCGAGGCGCATGAGCTCGTTGCCGAGCACATACATGATGACGCCGCCCACGACGACCGAGCTCAGCACGACCAGCAGCACCGCCGGCACTCGCCCGAGCCGCAACCGCTGCACCAGGTCGACGACCGGCGAGAGGATGAACGTCACCAGCGCCGCCACCACCAAAGGCACGACGAACGGCTTGGCGAAGTAGAGCAGCACGACCACCGCGGCCACGACCAGCACCTGCGGCAGGTGCAGCTTGACGAGTCTCTGCCGTGACGTCGCTCGTCGGGCGCGGCGTGCGCTCATACTTCGGACCTCGCCGGCGCGATGGCCGGTTCAGGGGGTAGGTCGAAGACGGACACCACCGCCGGCTCGCAGTGCGGCGAGTCGAGCGAGATGGGCCTCCGGTCCGAAGCCAGCGCAAGAATCGGGCCGCGCTCGGAAGCGACTTGTCAGCCGCGCGACCCGAACCATTAAACCGATTACCTTTAGGCACTTACGATACAGCAGCCGAGCTGCGTGAGCGCCTGGCACACACGTTCGGACCCACCGGGGGCGCGCGTCCTCGCTGGGGTTGCCCCGAATTGGGGCCGCTCGCCATTCGCGCCGCGGCAGAAAGGGACATCCCCGAGCATGAGAGTCGGCGCGTCGACCTGGCGCTGTACGGCGGGTCGAAGACGAACCAACTCGCCTGGTTACGCGCCGGCCACGCGAGGCCATCAGGAGGCCATCCAATCGACTCGGACTACTTCTTACGGGCGAGGAACATCCCGTCCCGCACGCTCAGCATGACCGCCTCGACGCGCGAGTCGGCCGCGACGTGCTGGTTGAACGCGACGATGTGATGGTCGTCCTCGTGCTGCGGCGCGAGCACGTGCCCCGACCACAGGACGTTGTCGGCGACGATCAACCCGCCCGGTCGCATGACCGGCAGGATCGCGTCCCAGTAGGTGATGTAGCCGCCCTTGTCGGCGTCGATGAACGCCATGTCGATGGGGCCCGAGCTCACGAGGTACTCGGCCAGCAGCGCGCGGGCGTCACCGAGGTGCAGCGTAATCTTGTCCTTGGCCCACCACGCCTCGTCCCAGTAGCGCTTGGCGATCGCGGTCGCGATCGGGTCGATGTCGAACGTGTGCAGCTCGCCACCTTCGCTCAGCCCCTCGGCGATCGACAGGCCCGAGTAGCCGGTGAAGGTGCCGACCTCGACCACCTTGCGGGCACCGCTCAACTGCGCGAGCAGCTTCAGGAATCGCCCCTCGATCTGGCCCACCTGCATCTGCGGCGATTTCACGTTCGCGTACGTCTCGACGCGCAGTCGCTCATACAGTTCGTCGAGCTTTCCAGTGTGGGCGCGGCAGTAGTCTTCGAGGCCTTCGAGCACAAGATTCATGAGGCACCTTCCTTCGTATCGACTGTCGCGGCCTGACGCCGTCGCCATCCATAGGCTGCGTGCGCGATGAGCCCCGCGAACAGGAGCCACGCGAACAGGTTGCCGATGACACCGTACAAGGTTCCGCCCTGCATCATCGGCACGTCGGCCGTCAGCGTCTCGGCGTCGACCATCTTCGTCGCGCCGACCAGCCGGCCGGTCGGATCGATGAACGCGGAGATGCCCGTGTTGGTCGCGCGCACCAGCGTCAGCCGATTCTCGACCGCGCGGAAGGCGGCCAGCGCGAGGTGCAGCCAGGGCTCCGCGGTGCGCCCGAACCAAGCGTCGTTGGTCACGTTGATGATCACGTTCGGCGACAGGTCGGCCAGCTTACCGGTGAAGTCGACCATGATGTCCTCGTAGCAGATCATGATGCCTAGCTTGTGACCCTTCCACGAGAAGGCCTTCACCTCGTTGCCCGCGCTGAAGCGACCCGCTTGCGGGAACGCATCGTAGAGGCCTGGGAACGTGTCGCCGAACGGCATGTACTCACCGAACGCGAGCAGATAAACCTTGTCGTAGGTGCCGAGCAGGCGCCCGCGCTGATCGAGCAAGAGCGCCGTATTGTAGAGCTGGCGCCGGCTCTTGCCCGGCAGCGGCGGCGCCCAGGTGAGGCCGCCGAGCAGGATCGGTGTCGAGAAGCCACGCTGGATTCCAGTGCGGTCTTCCTCCGCGACATCACCGATCTCGGCCGAAGGATCGGCATCGAACTCGGCCAATGTCGGCAGCGCCACGGTGCTCTGGCGCACCCAACGCGTGTCGCGCGGCAGCGGCATCGCCTGCACCCAGTCGGCTGACGCCATCATTGTGACAGGGGTCACGGGCGTCACCGGGGTCACGCCCTCGCCCACTGCCTGCTGCCATGTGGTCGCACCCTCGGGCCGCGTCCACAGCCCACCGCTTGCGTCGCTCGCGAGGACCGCTCCCAGCGGGTCGACCGTCAGCGCCAACACATCGCTCGCCTCGGGGATGCGCGTCTCGCGCCAGACGCCGCCCGTGCGCACCGCGACGAAGCCGCCCTTGCCCGCAATCCACGGCTGACCGTGGCGATCGAACGCGATCGACCCGAGGTCGACCTCGCCGGGCAGTCGTTCGACCTGCCATCCCTTCTCGAGCCGCACCGCGATGGTGCCCTTGTCGCCGACCGCCAGCGCGAGCTGTCCGAGCTCTGGCACGTGCCCCCACGCGACCGCGCGGAAGGCCGCCGCGACGGCCGCGGCCGGGGAGATGGTCGCTTCGACGAGGCGCGCCTTCTCGTGCTCGATCTCGAGGATCGTGCCGTCGTCGCCGACCACCACGCCATCGCGCCCGGTGCGCATCGCTATCGCGTTGAGGTTCTGCGTGACACCCGAAGGGATTTGCGCGAGCGGCTCACCGAGCCGGCCGAACGCCAGCGCGCCCGCCTTGCCGGCCACCCACACCGATGCCTTGGCGTGGTCCTCACGCTCGCTGTAGCCGGGTGCCGACGCCAACGCGATGGCCGTGAACTCACCCGGCGGCAGCTTCGAGTTGGTCCCGAGGAGGCCATTGGTCTTGCCAGCATCGGCAGCCGAAGGCGATACGGTAGGCCCGAGCGCGACGAACAGATCCTCGCGCATCACCGCCAGCGCGGTCGCGCCTGCGATGCCTTCCACGCCTTCTTTGATCGGCCGCCACGAGAAGCTATCGCTGGCCGGGTCGTACGCCCACTCGACCAGCGTGCCGCCCTTGCCGATCCCGAGCGCCATGCGGTCGGTGCGCTTGATGAACGGATCGTCGAGCGGGAAGTACGACGACTCGGGCCAGATCACGAGGTCGACCCCGAGCTTCTCGAGCTCGGCCGACATCGTCTGATGTTTCAATAGGTTCCGATGCAGCGTCAGCGCCTGCTCACGCGGCGGCAGGTGCTTGGCCTGCTTCTCGAAGATGCCGATGTCCGCCTCGACCAGGCCGAGCTTCACCTTCTCGGCTGCAGCTATGTCGCTGTCGACCATGCCGATCCGGACCTGTCCGTAGATCAGCACCAGCGCGGTACCGATGAATGTGATGAGCAGCGCGCGCCTGGGCAGCTCGGGGCGTGCCGGGTCATTGCGGAGGGCGCGATGCACCCACAGCCGATGGAGCCCCGCGTTGAAAGCGACCATCACGAACGAGATGCTCATCACGCCGAACAGCTCGGCGATCTGGATCGCCGGCAGGAAGCGGTACTGGCTGTTGGCGAAGTACCACGGGAAGATCATCGGGAAGAGCCACTCGACGACCGTCCAGATCGCCGCCACCTGCCAGACCGGCACGAGCCCGTCGGGTCGGCGCTTGGCCGCGCGCGCCACGAACAGCGCGATGAACGCGATCATGAGGCCCTGATAGAACGAGTTCAGGAGCGTCGCCGGCCAGTAGATGTAGCCCGGCAGATGACCGAACTCGCGCAGCACTTCCGAGATCCACCAGAAGCCGCCGAGGTTGGTGACCAGCCCCGCGAACGACCCGAACCAGAACGCCTGCTTGCCGCGAAGCCCGCGAATCCCTTCGAAGAACGGGACCAGTGCAACCCACGCCAGCGGCCACAGGTTGGTGTCGCGCTCAGTCGTGAACGGGAACGACAGGAACGTCAGTACGCCCGCGAGCGTCATCAGCCCGAGGCGCCAACCGCGCTCTTTCCAAGGCAGCGGCGGGTACTTCACGCGCTTGCGTTTGGCCTTCTCGGGCTTGGTCGACTCGCTCGCCTTGTCGATGCTGGCAGTATCGCCGGGGGCTGCCTTACCAAGGCTCACGCCGCTCACGGGACCACGAGCTTCAACGCCGCCGGCATCACCTCGAAGCGCGCCGGCAACACGCCGAGCGCCTCGCCGTCGATGTCGAGATACACGTTCTTGGTGGGCTGGCCAGCATCGGCAGCCGAAGGCGATGCGGCGGCCGCGGCCTCGATGACCTTGCCCCGCCGCATCAGCACCTTCGGGTGGTAGACGTGCTTGCCATCGTAGAGCGAGCGCGACATCAGCATCAGCTCGACCCGCCCGAGGTCGCCGAGCACGCCCACCTCGAGCGAGCCCGAGTCGAGCCGCGCGTCCGGGCACACCTTCATGCCGCCCCCGAAGTAGCGGCCATTCGCGACGGCGACCGTCGAGATCGACATCGGCGCCAGCGCCTCGCCATCGATCGTCAGCGACACCCGCGGGTTCTTCCAGCCCCACATGCTCTTCAGGGTGGCGCCGAAGTAGGCGGCCTTGCCGCCGAACTGCTTGAACGCACCCACATTTCGATCGACCAGCCCCGACATGCCGAAGCTGGCGATATTGATGAAGCAGCGGGCGGCGGGTCCGGACGGCGACACGAACGTGACGCGACCCACGTCGACCGCCAGCGTGCGGCCGCCAATCAAGGCCTGCAGCGCGTCCTCGCTCGACTTGAGACCGACCGTCTTCCTGAAGTCACCGCCGGTTCCACCCGACAACAACGCGAGTTCGGCCTCGGGGGAGATCGGCTTGCCGTCATCGTCGAAGAAGCCGTTGACGCACTCGTTGAGGGTGCCGTCACCGCCTCCGGACAGGACCCGCAGATAGCCGTCGGCCAACGCCTTGCGCACGAGCTCGATCGCGTGGCTCGGCTTGTCGGTGAAGGCGACGTCGAAGTCGCCGATAGCGTCGCGCAACGGATGCTCGAGGCGTCGGAACACGTCCGCCATCGAACCACCACCGGCGTGCTCGTTGATGACCGCGAGAGTTCTCTTGTGCGTCACGCCGCAGCTCCGTCGCCGATGACCGCTTCCGCCACGAGGCTCACCGCATGATCGACCCCGATCACGCTCGGCTGGCCGCGCGCGACCCGACGCGCATGCGCCGCGCGCAGCGCCTCCACACACTCGGTAGAGAACGACACGAGCCGCTCGAAGCCCGCGTCCGCAGCCGCCTCGAGGATGTCGTCCGCCATGCGTTCGGTCGTCGTCGTGCGCGCCCCTGCCCGCCCGCTGCCACCACAACAGCCGGTGATCTCGGCGCGCTTGGGTAGCTCGTGCAGCGGTCCGACCAACACGCGCCTCAGCACCTGGCGCGGCACGTCGCGCACCCCGAGGTGACGCGCGAGGTGACAGCTCTCGTGGTAGGCGATGCGGCCGCTCAAGCGACGCACCACCGCGCCTGACAAGAGAGGCAGCAACATCTCGGAAACATGCAGGATTTCGGCGCCGATCGAGAAGCCAAAGCGCGGGTAGACGACCTTCAGCAGGAACAACGCCTCGGCCGACATCACGACCAGGTCGCGGGCCCCCGCGGTCGCGGCATGCGCAAGCGCGGCCAGCTCGACGAAGGTCGCATGGTCGCCCGAAAACCACGCATCGTAGCCGAGGTCGAGGCGCGCCAGCTCGCCACACGAGAGCGGATCGACGTCGAGTCGATCGCACAACGACAGGAACGTCAGCACCGCGTCGGGTACCGCGCCACGCCCCGGCACCAGCGAGACCGCGGGCCGCTCTTCGTAGCGCGAGCGCGCCCCGAGGCTGTTGAACAACGCGGCATCCGGATCGGTCGCGCGCTTGGGCGCACCTGGCACCAGCGCGAGCTCGGGCTGTGCTTTGACGATCTCGGCGCGCGCCATCACCAGCGAGCCCATCACGTCGTTTTCGTGCAGGCATGCGTTGGTGCATGCACCGCAGCCGTTGCATGCGCGCAGCGTCACCATCACCTCGGCGTCGGCGACCACCTTGCCCTGACGGACATGGCGCGCGAGGCTCATCATGCCCCACGGCGAGACGGTGTCGCTGGCTTCGGCGGTCGCGACGGGACACGCATGCCGGCACAAGCTCGGGCAGTAGGTGCAGAGCCCGAGCGCCTCGTCGAGCTCGGCCTGACCTGCGATGCCGAGTCCACTGGAAGACTTCTGTGCGTGCTCAGCCATCGGGATTCAGGATCCCCTTCGGATCGAGCCGCTGCTCGAGCCCTTGCTGGTAGGCGCGCCACGCCTTGGCGCGAGCCATGGTCGCGGGCAGGTGCTCGGCCACGAACGCCTGTGTCGCGCTTGGGCCTTCACCGCTGTCGCCACCCGCGGCGCCGTCGGCGATCGACAGGTAGCCACCGTGACGACCGAGCCGCACGATCCAGAGACCCGGCGGCACGTCCCTGCCGAGCTGCTCGCCAAGGCGCACGAGGTCGCTCATGCGGGCTGGCACAACGGGTGCCGTCCACGCGCGCGGCGGCGGCAAGAGCCCTTCGTGCACGTTCCAACCGACCGGCGGCTCGAGCCGCACGAGGTCGGGTCCGACCAGCGCATCGAGCTCACGCCCACCACCCGACAGGCGCTTCGGGTCCGACACGGGGCCGGCTACCCATGGTTCTATCAGCAAGAGCACCGGTAGCTCGTCCGTGAGGCCGACCCGCTTCTTGCCCCAGGCGCGGTCCTGCGCCGGCGTGAGGAGCTCGAACGCGCGCGGGTCCAGACCGTTGGCGATGGCCCGCTGGACCGCACTGATGGCGGCCCCGAGCGATGGCGCCCCGAAGCTGTGCAGCGAGCGCCCGACGTTGGGATAGATGCGCAGCGTCACCTCGTGGATGATCCCGAAGCGGCCACGCGACCCGAGGAACAGCCGATCGAAGTCGGGCCCGACCGCCTTGCGCGGCGCCGCCTTCGAGTGCGCGACGGTGCCATCGGGGAACACCAGCCCAAGGCCCAGGACCTCGGATTCTTTCGAACCAAAGCGTGGCCCCCAGTGCGCGTCGAGGATCGCCGCGAGCACCGCGCCGAGCGGCTCCTGGCGCCAAGGCCGGGTCGGCAGCCCGGTCGTGAACGACCGCTCCTCGAGCTCTTTCTGGAGCTCGGCCATCGAGATCCCGGTCTGCACCGTGACCGTGCCCGACACCGTATCGATGTCCAGCACGCGCCGCATGCGGCCCGACCTCAAGTAGATGCGCGGACGCAGCTCACAACGCTCGGCATCACCACGCCGCGGCCGCCGCGTGAAGACCGCCGCGTGCCGCTGGTTGGCCCACTTCAGGATCTCGCTGAGCTCGACCTGGGCCGCCGGCTCGATCGCCCACGCCCCGCCGATCGAAGGCTCGCCATCATGCTGAGTCTCGATCTGTTCGGCCGGCACGATCGCGCGCAGCTCGTCGATGAAAGACGCGCCAGCATCGGGCCGTAAGCGCACTGTCTTCGGGCGCTTGTCCGCCGCCTTCTCGGCAGCCGGCAGCGCGGTCGGCTCGTCGTCGGCAATGTCGACCACCTCGTCCGGGAAGAGCTTGCCCGGGTTCATGATCCCGTGCGGGTCGAGCGTCGTCTTGAGCGCGCGCCACGCCTTGATCATCTGCCCGTGCTCGCGCCCCATGGCGGCCATCTTGTGCAGGCCGACGCCATGATGATGCGACACGGTGGCGCCCGACTCGAGCACCGCTTCGATCGCATGCTCCCACGTGCGTTCGTAGTGCAGCTCCGCCCGGCCGGCGTCGCGACGATGGCCGGCCATCGTGAAGTAGATGCTGGCGCCCTCGCGATAGGCATGGCTGAAGTGCGCCATGATGAACGCGTGCGGGGTGACCGCCTTGCGCACCGCCGCGTAGAGGCCTTCGAGGCGGTCCCAGGTAGTGGCGACCTCCATCGTGTCGACCCACGCGCCCATGTTCATCAGCTTGGTCTGCTTGAAGCCGACCGAGTAGCGCTTGGCGAGCCACGCCTCACCGATGCGCGAGCCCGCGTCGGTCGCGCCCTGGCGCAAGAGGATCTCGCTGCACGCGTAGCTCTCGGCGATCACTTCGGCGTCGCCGCCTTCGAATCCGGTGATCATCAGGCACGGCGACGGGGCCGCGTTCGCGAGCCGATTGGTCACGCCCGGCAACATCAGCCCACCGACCATCGCCCCGCGCTTGGCCGCGCGTGACAACGGCAAGAGCGCGCTGTTCAAGCGCGCCATCGGCTTGGCCGTCGCGTGCTTGAAGATCGAGCGCAAGGCCCCCAGCGGACCTTCCATCTCGGCACCGGGATCGTCGTGCTCCTTGCCGAGCGCGATGAGCGAGTCGAACGGGTCGTAGAGGCGCAGGACAATCGGCTTGAGCCCCGCCTGCATGACCGCGCGCATGCCCTTGAAGCCGTCCTCGAGGTGGCGAAAGCGCCACGCGCGAAAGCGTCGGGCGTCGGGCAGCGGCCGGATCTTCAGCTCACAGCCCAGGATGATGCCGAGCGTGCCTTCGCTGCCGACGATGAGCTGCGTCCAGTCCGGTGCCCCGGGGGTCCGGTAGGTCGTGTCGAGGATCTCACCGGACGCGAGCACCACCTCGAGGCCCAGGACCATGTCCTCGATCTTTCCGTACTTCGACGAGAACTGGCCAGCCGAGCGGGCCGCCAGCCAACCTCCGACAGTCGAGCACATGATGCTCGACGGGAAGTGACCGAGCGTGAAGCCCGCCACGTTCAATGCATCTTCGAGGTGCTGCCCGTTGGCGCCGGCCTCGACCGAGACGGTCAACGACACCGGGTCGATGCCGCGCACGCGCCGCATGCGCTTCACGTCGACGACGACGCCTCCGCGCACCGGAATGGTCCCGCCGCAGACGCCCGAGCCACCACCGTAGGGCACGACTGGCACCTGGTGTTCGTGGCAGTACGCGACAATCGCGGAGGTCTCTTCGGCGTTGGCGGGCCACGCGACGCAGTCGGGCGGGAAGCGCTCTATCTCGCCGGCCATCTTCCAAATCTGGGCCTTGGGCCAGAAGTCCGCGGAGTACGCGATGCGGTCTGCACGAGAGGTCGAAACGTTGTCGTCACCGACGATGTTTGCCATCGCCGAGACGAGGTCCGCTCGGAAGCCGGCGAGGCCGCCGGAACGATCATTCTGTATGAGGCGCGCCATGCCGGGGGCGGAGCATACGCGGAAGCGAACGCTTGGCAAGGCCGACAACGCTGCGACGACAGCCCTTCGCGAGCGGCTTGGCCCAGCGCGAACCGAGCCCTACGCCGCGACCTCCTAATAAGTGGGGTCGTCCCGCTTTCCGACGCGCTCACACACGTCGAGAAGCGGGACGACCAGAGCGCTACGTCAAACGCTCCAACGGGGGCGCATGCCCTCGCACGAGTCCGCGAACGGAGGCGCCTGGTGGGATGCGCGGACTCGATCTCTTGCCGGCTCGCCACGCTTCGCTGCTCGCCGATCTGCTGGCGTGTCACTGCGGCGGCAACGCGTCCGCATCAGCGGTGCGACCACCGAGTAGGTTGCCGTCGTCATCGAAGAGCACGCCATCTTCGAGCACGAGCCGCACGTCGCCGCGGATGAGGCGGAAGTCGACCCGGCGATTGGTCGCGTGAGCGACGACACCACCGCCATTGACGAGCAGCTGGTCCTTGCCGAACGAGTTGACGTGCAGGCGGTCAGCCGCGATGCCGAGGTTCGTCAAGACAGCCACGACCGCGTTCGCGCGCCGCACGCCGAGCTCGTGGTTGTAGACGCTGGTGCCGCGCACGTCGGAGTGGCCGTCGATGTAGAGCTGCACGTCGACGTGCTTTCGCAGTGGCTCGGCGGCCTGCGCGAGAGCATCGCGAGCAGCCGGCTGGAGCGTCGCCGACGCGTAAGAGAAGTGGACACGGCGCAGCACCAGCATGGCATCCCGGAGATCGCTCGGCACATCGCTGCTGGTCTTGTCGGGCGCGCGCACGTTCGGCTCGACGCGTGTCACCTCCGCGGTGGTGACGGTCTTGTGGGTGCTGCCGCAAGCGGCGAGCGGAGCGACAAGCGCGACAGTGATCAGGTAGGCTCGCAACATGGTGTCTCTCCTCGTATCTGGTAGCTCTCGCCGCGCCACGGCTGCGCCTGCGCGGCGATGTTCTGGTAGCTCTCGCGCGACGCCTGCTCGGCGAAGCAACGAGCATCGACGGCCTAAGCTAGAGCAAGCCGTGTGCCGCTCGCGGATGGGGTGGATGGCCAAGCTGATGGCCGACGGCGAGCATGATCTGCTGCTGCTATCTGCATCACCGACCTACGCCGTTGCGTTTTGCAGCAGCCTGCTCGCCGCAGCGCCGCATCCGCGGATGAGCTCACCGTGCGGCTGACGAGGAAGCTCACGCTCGCGTTGGCGGGCGCCATCTTGTTGGTGCTCGCGGTCAACGCAGCGATTCGCATCCGGGTCGAGCTCGACGTCTATGAGATCGATGTGCAACGCGATAGCCGCGTGCTCGGACGCGCGGTCGCGGGCGCCGCCTCGCTGATCTGGCAACGGGTCGGCGAACGCGAGGCGCGCGACCTGGTCGCGGACGCGAACGAGCGCGAGTCGAACATGACCATCCGCTGGGTCTGGCTCGATGCCCCCGCGGGCACGCAGGATGCGCCTCAGGCGCCTCTAGCCTTGCGTCTCGCGGCGGTCGCGGACGACGACGTTACGACGATCCGCTGGCGCGCGTCCGACGAGGCATCCGACGCGCAGTACACCTATGTGCTCGCCAAGGTGCCCAGCGGCAGGCCAGCTGCGGTCGAGCTGCGGGAGGTGCTGGCCGCCGAAGACGCGTTCGTGCAGCGCACGGTCTTGCAGTCGACGCTCGGGATGGTGGTGCTGGTCTTGGTCTGCACCATGATCGCGCTCGGCCTCGGTTCGGTGCTGGTCGGGCGGCCGGTGCGAAAGCTCGTCGCGCAGGCCCAACGCATCGGCGCGGGCGACCTCACGACGCGCCTCGAGCTGCCGCAAAAGGACGAGATCGGCGAGCTCGCGCAGGAGATGAACGCGATGCAGGCCCGCCTTGCGATGGCTCGCGCCGACATCGAACGAGAGAGCGAAGCGCGCGTCGCGGCCGTCGGACAACTGCGCCATGCCGATCGCCTGACCACCGTCGGCAAGCTCGCGGCCGGCATCGCGCACGAGGTCGGCACCCCGTTGAACGTCATCATCGGCTACGCGCAGTTGGTCAGCGACGAGGTCCCGGGCGACCACCCCGCGCGCGAGCACGCGGTGCTCATCGCGAGCCAGGCCCATCGCGTCGCGGCCATCATCCGCGAGCTGCTCGACTTCGCGCGGCCTCGGCCACCGCGCAAGGCGAGCCAGGACCTGACGCTCATCGCGAGCCAGGTCGTCGGGCTGCTGCAGTCGCTGGCACAAAAGCGCCAGGTGCGCCTCGTGCTCGTGACGCCCACATCACCGTCCAAGCACGTGTTCAGCCAGGTCGACCCCAACCAGATACAACAGGTCCTGACCAACCTCGTCGTCAACGCGGTGCATGCGAGTGACCGCGTGCCAGACGGCAGGGTCGAGATCGTAGTGTCGGCGGAGCGCGCGCTGCCGCCTGCCGATCATGGCGGTGCCGAGGGCCTCTGGGCGCGCATCGCGGTGCGCGACCAGGGCCGCGGCATCGACGCCGAGACGCTGCCGCGGATCTTCGAGCCATTCTTCACGACCAAGGAGCCAGGCGAGGGAACGGGTCTTGGGCTGTCGGTTGCATACGGAATCGTCAAGGAGCACCGCGGCTGGCTCGCGGTCGAAACGACCGTCGGCCAGGGGAGCTGCTTCTCGCTGTACCTGCCACTCGAACCTCGAGACCCCTCGGAGCCCGCATGAGCCGGATCCTGATCGTCGATGACGACCCGAACATGTGCCTCATGTTGAAGGCCCACCTCACGCGCCGCGCCTTCGATGTCGTGACCTGCGGCGCGGCGCTCGAAGCGTTCGAGGCGGTCCGCGCCGTAGACTTCGACGCGGTGCTGACCGACATCAACATGCCAGGCCTGAGCGGCCTCGCTTTGTGTGAGCGCATCGTCGCCGACCGGCCCGACGTGCCAGTCATCGTGATCACCGCCTTCGGCAGCCTCGATGCGGCCATCGCCGCGATCCGCGCGGGCGCGTACGACTTCTTGCCCAAGCCCTTCGAGATCGACGTGCTGGTCGTCGCGCTGCAACGCGCGGTGCAACACCGCGCCTTGCGGGCCGAGGTGAAGCGCTTGCGCAACGCGGTCGATCAAGCGCGCCGCTTCGACGAGATAATCGGCGACAGCGAAGCGATGCGGCGCGTCTACGACATGATCGAGCGCGTGCAGGACTCGGCCGCGTCGGTGTTGATCACCGGCGAGAGTGGCACCGGCAAGGAGCTCGTCGCGCGCGCATTGCATCGCAAGAGCCCGCGCAGCCAGGGTCCGTTCATGGCGGTGAACTGCGCCGCGATGCCCGAGAACCTGCTCGAGAGCGAGCTCTTCGGGCATGCCCGCGGCGCCTTCACCGACGCCAAGGTCGCCCGCACCGGGCTATTCCTCCAGGCCCATCGCGGGACGTTGTTCCTCGACGAGATCGGCGAGCTGCCACTGGGCCTCCAACCGAAGCTCCTGCGCGCGTTGCAGGAACGGGTCGTGCGGCCGGTCGGCGGCGACGCCGAGATCCCGTTCGACGCGCGCATCGTCACCGCGACCAATCGCGACCTCGAGACCGCGGTCGAAGAGCGACTCTTTCGCGAAGACCTCTACTACCGCGTCAACGTAATCCCGATAGCGCTCCCGCCACTGCGCGCACGCGGCAACGATGTGCTGCTCCTCGCGCAGACGTTCCTCGATCGCTTCGCCGCGCGCAGCAACAAGCACATCACCGGCATCTCGGCAGCGGCAGCCGCGCGCCTCCTGGGCTATGCCTGGCCCGGCAACGTGCGCGAGCTGCAGAACTGCATCGAGCGCGCGGTGGCACTCGCGCAATATGCCGAGATTGCTGTCGAAGATCTGCCCGATCGGGTGCGCGAGCATCGCTCGACTCACGTCGTCATCGCGAGCGACGACCCGTCGGAACTGCAATCGATGGAGGAGGTCGAGCGCCGCTACATCTTGCGCGTGCTCGAGGCCGCCGGCGGCAACAAGACAGTCGCCGCGCGCATCCTGCGCTTCGATCGCACGACCCTCTATCGGAAGCTCGAACGCTATGGCCTCGGCGAGCCAGCCCGATAGAGATCAGGCCGCCAGTCTGAGGATGAGCTCGGCGCCGACCTTGCAGTCGCCAGCGACCAGCTCGCCGCCTTGCGCCCGAGCGAGCGCGCGAGCCAACGCCAGGCCGAGCCCGAGCCCGGCCGGCCCGTCCTTGGGTGCTCCACGCGTGAACGGACGGAACAGCCGCTTCGCGTTCGGCAGCCCTGGTCCTCGATCGCTCACACGCACCTCGACCGTGCCGTTCATCGGCTCGCTGACGGTGACGGTGATCGTGCGGTCCTTCGCCGCGCGCCCGTACTTCTCGGCGTTGTCGACGAGGTTGCCGAGGATCTGCGCCAGCGCATCACCATCGATGCGCGCCAGCGCGGGCCCGGTCGGCCGCACGAAGACGAGGCTCGCGCCCGCCGCGACAAGGCTCGGCTCGAGCTTGCGCACGATGTCCTCGACCGCGACCGCGACGTCTTGCGGCGACGCATGCACAGCCAAGCTCTTGCGTTCGAGGCGCGTGAAGTCGAGCACGTTGGCGACCACCCGCCCCAGCCGCGCAGCCTCGCTCGCCAGCCGCTCGGCATAGACCTGCTGTTTTTCCGGCTTGCCGAGCCCGTGCGCCAACATCTCCGCATACATGCGCAGCCCCGCCAGCGGCGTGCGTAGCTCATGTGCCGCCGCCGCCGCGAAGCGCTGACGCCGCTCCAACATGCGCTCGGCCTGGACCACCAGCAGAAAGATCGCGGCCGCCGCCAGCGCCGCAAACGCGGTCAACAGTATGGACCGCAAACGAAAGTCGGCGAGCGGCACATCGGCCATCGACTCGGTGGCCGCCGCTTCGGGCAGCGCCACAGCGATCGCCTTGGCAAGCCCCGGCAGCGGCACCCCCACCTCGACTGCGGCAGCGGCAGGCGGCGCGTCGGCCGCGACGACCGTGCCCGTGCGCTCGCCATCGAGCAGCAGCGTCGCGAGCCGCTCCGGGTCGACCACGAAGCCCTGGCGCTTGGGCGCATCCGGCGTCTGGATTGCGCGCGACGCCGCGATCACCTCGTGCCCGTCGAGCGCCAACGACTCCCACTCGAACGGCCCGATGCGCACGGTCACCTGACCCACCGCGACCGGCTCGGAGACAGGTGACTTCCGGTTCTGCTGGATGCGCGAGAAGACCTCGGGAGCATTGGCGTTCTTGCGATAGTCCGCGTTCGAGAGCTGCTGCACCTGAATCTGTTGCGGCACCAACGAACTGGGCTCCGCATTCGCGACCTGCACGAGCTCTTCCTGCAGTCCCAGCGGTTCGTTCGCGTTGCCCAGGGCATCCTCGCGGCGATTGCCGGCTCTGGATTGCACCGGCTGGGATGCGACCTGCGGCACGACGACTGGGGTCTTGTCCGGTGCCAGGACGGGCTCGGCCCGCCGCCCTGCGAGCGCCGCGCGCAGCGAACCGAGGCGGCGCGTCGCGTCTTCCTTCGCCGCTGGCGCACCCTCAGCCTCGTTGACCTCGGGGCTCGTCACCACCCCCTTGTCGTCGATCTGGAAGTGCGACAACACCAGCGGCTCGGTCGGCCCTTCGGCCAGCGGCGACGGCACCACCGCCTCGCCTTCGTAGAGACCACGCGGATCGACGATGACGCTCTGCCACTGATAGTAGGGCCGTGCACCTTCGCGCTCGGCGAGATCCGCGAGTTCGAGCGCGACCCGCTTCGCGATCCGCTCGGCGGCCGCGCGCGCCATCGCCACTGGCTCTGCCAGGATCTTGTCGTGCTCGGCTGCCGCGGCCGCATGGCCCGACACCCACATGAACGCGAGCGGCACGCCGAGCCCGACCGCGATGAGCCCGCCGGCTACCGCGATGCGCGCGCCCGACCTCACCGCAAAGCCCCGAAACTATAGCCGATACCCTTCACGGAAACGATCAACGTCGGCGCCTTCAAGTCGCGCTCGACCTTCTTCCGGAGGTTCATGATCGTCACATCGACGGTGCGCGTCTCGAGGTTCGGCGACAGACCCCAGACATGCTCGAGCAGCTCGCCACGACTCACCGCGCGCCCCTCATGCCTCACGAGCCACCGCAAGATGCCGACCTCACGCGCCGTCAGCGCCTCGACCCGACCGTCGCGCTCGGCCACGCAGCGATGCAGATCGATGCGACAGCCGTTCTTCTCGATGAGCTCCGCGGCCGCTGGCTGCGCCGCAATCCGCCGCTCGAAGACCTCGATGCGCGCGAGCAGCTCGCGCGGCGAGAACGGCTTGGTGACGTAGTCGTCCGCACCCGCGTGCAGCCCATCGACCTTGTCGCCCTCGGCCCCACGCGCGGTCAGCATCAGCACCGGCAGACCCGGGCGCGCGAGCCGCAAGCGACGACACACCTCCGGCCCCTCGAGCCGCGGCAACATCCAGTCGAGCACGACCATGTCGAACGCCTCGGCCACCCCACGCTCGGCCGCAGCCAGCCCATCGCCGACCGCGACCACCTCGTGCCCCGCCGCCTCGATGAGGTCGACCAACCCCTCGCGCAGGATCACCTCGTCTTCGACCACCAGGATTCGCATGACACTCCCCGCTCGCAGCCCTCGACTGGATTGTGCCTGTGCATTCTCGCAGAGCCTGCAAAACCAACGTGAAATTCGCTCGTGGGGCGCCCGGGGGCATCGTCGCTCGCGCCTCGGCAGCCTATGAGGCTGGCCTCGTTGCGGCTCCTTGCCCGCGGGCGCCCCACTTCGCGAATTCGGCGACGGCAGCCAAAGGCGATACGGCGAATTCGCCGAGCAGGCGAAGCAGTGGCGAGGCGAGAGCAACCAGAAAATTCCCTCGTGGGGCACCCGGGGCGTCGTCGCTCGCGCCTCGGCAGCCTATGAGGCTGGCCTCGTTGCGGCTCCTTGCCCGTGGGCGCCCCACTTCGCGAATTCGCCGAGCAGGCATAGCCATGGCGAGGCGAGATCAGCCATAAATTCGTGTGGTTTCGTTCGCGAATCTCAAAAATTGGCGTTGAAGCGTTCGCGAGCCTTCTGCTTGAGCTTCACGATCACGGGATGGAACGGCGCGAGGTCGTCGGCGCGCTTCAGCATCGCCTTGGCCTCGTCGAGGGTCAGCGTCTTGCGCTGCAGATCGACCTCGAGCTGATTGCGCACGAGTTCGATTATCTGCTCGTACTTCTTCTTGCCGTCGCGCTCGATGAACTGCGGGTCCTCGAGCCGCACATAACCCCCGAGCTCCAGCTCGAGCGGGCGCCGCAGGCCGTCCTTGCCGAGCACCAGCGCCACGTAGTGCTTCTTCCACTCGGCCTCTGTCATCGTGTCGACGAAGCCATCGCCCTTGGCGGGCAGCACGAAGTCGGCCGGGATTTCCCCCGACGCCATCTTCGACAGCGCGCCCTTGTTCGGCTCGACGTCGCGCACCCACACCTGCACCGAGGCGTCGCGAAACTCGACGATCCCGGGCTTGTAGCGCGCCCGCAGCCACGTCCGGGCCTGGGTGCCGGTGAAGCCCTTGAGGTCGATAAGGATCTCCTTGCCAGCGCTCGGCTCGCGCAGGTTCTGGACCGCCTGGATGTTGTCCTCGTCGTCGACCCAGACCACCCCGTAGAACTTCTCGGAGCGGGCGACCTTCATCTCCTTGACGTGGGGTTCGAGCCGCTCCTCGTCGATGAACTGGCGCATCTTCCCGGCGAAGAGAGGTTGGGTCATGTTCGACGGGAACGCGTTGTTGGTCGCGTACACGATGAAGCCACGGCAGCTCGGGCCCGGGTGATCCCAGAAGAGCGTCGTCGGCTTCTCGGGGTCGCGGATCTTCAGGAATTCGAGGGTCGCGGGGTGCGAAGGACCGGTGGCTTGGGTCATGGCTATGTCTCCTGCTTGACTGGTCCATGAAACACCCTCGGCCCCCGGAGTTCAAGCGTGCCCACGCCACGCTTGAGCAGCCGGCGACTTGGAGCGACAGTGCCGCATGCTCGACCGCACCCGCCTCGCCATCGTCATCGCTTCCATGCTCACGCTCGGCTGCAACAAGCCTCCGCCCGAGCCTCCCGGCGAGCCCTCGGCCCAGCCTCCACCCACGCCGACCATCGTCAGTCCACCGCCCGCGACCGCGCTCGACATCGCGCAACCCGCCCCGGACAACGCGCCGGATGCCGTGGCCGCCGCCTCACCAGACGCAACCGCCGGTTGGATCCGGCTCGCCCCCAAGGGCGAAGGCTTCGCTATCGAGGTCCCGGCCGAACCGCTGCGCGAGGTGAAGCCCGTCGGCGGACCGCAAGGCCACACCTCCGAGCTCATCCAATACGCGTGGTCGCGCGACGACCTCGCCCTCGTCGTGAGCGCGTCACCCCTCGTCGCGCAGCTCGTCGAGTACGGCAACAAGGACCTCGCCCTGGACCGCACGCTCGCCTCGCAGATCGAACAACCCGGCCGCACGGTCCGCTATCAGAAGGTGACCGACCAAGGCGATGTCCTCGGTCGCGAAGCAGAGGTCGACCTCGCAATCGAAGGCATTCCGGCGCGCCTGCGCGTGCGCCTCTACATGCAGGGTCAGCGCATCTTCCAGGTGCTCGCGATGTGGCAGGTCATCGAGGGCGCGCCCGCGGTTCCGCCCGAGGTCGACCGCTACTTCGCGTCCTTCGCATTGACCAACGATATCAGCGCCATTGCTCAGCCGGTCGACCTCTGGCAGGCGTTCCCGGTGCCCGAGCTCGGGCTTTCGGTCGAGCTGCCGAAGAAGCCCGAGGTCACGACCGCCGAGAGCGACACGTTCCTCGGCAAGACCAGCGTGATGACGATGATGTCGATCACCTCGTTTCCGGTCTCGATGTTCAGCATCGAGGTCGCGGCCGTGCCGAAGGCCCTCGCCGCGAAGACCGCCGAAGCCACCGATGAGGCCACCGATAAGGCCATCCTCGACCTTTGGAAGAAGGCGCGCGTCGCTGAATACCAGGGCACGCCAGCGCCGAAGGTGATTGCCGACGAGGCAACCGAGTTCCTCGGCATGACCGGCCGCCTCTTGATCCTGCGTGACCAGTTGCCGCAAGGGCAGACCCGCGACGGTCACCTGCGCGCAGTGGTCGAACGCAAGGACGGCAAGCCGACCAATGTCATCATCGCCAGCGCCTGGGCGATCGACCCCGAACAGCTCGCGGCGATCGCCAAGCGCTTCTACGGCAGCATCAAACGCACGCCCTCAAGGCGTCACTGAAGGCGTGACGAACTCAGGCTGCCCACGCGAACCAGCCGCTCAGAACCCCCAGCGTCCCGCAGAACACCGACGGCACGCAGGCGCCCTGGGTGTACGGCGACTTGCAGGCAAGCCCCGGCGCGCACTCGTCGATGTAGCACGCACCGCCAAGGCCCGGTTGGGCGGCACAGCGGAAGGTGAACGTCGCGTCGGGCAGGCACACGCCAGCGCCGCACTCGTTGCCGTTGCGGCACAAGGACCCGATCGGCTGGTCGGCCGCGCACAGGTTCTGGGTGTAGTCGCAGAAGAAGCCAGGGCCGCACGGCGGGTCGTTCTCGCAGTAGGTGCCAGCGCCGGCCGGCGCACGACAGAAGCTCCCCTCGGGTCCGAACGCGCAGCCGAGGCCCTCGGCGCATGCGGGCTCGCCTTGCGCGCAGGGCTCGTCGACGGTCGGCAGGGCGCCGCAAATCCCATCGCGGCAGCCGAGGTCCCCAGCGCACAGCCACGGCCCGGTCGAGCCCAACGCGCACGGTTCACCGTCGCCCGGCAACGCCGCGCAGTTGCCGCTCAGCGCGTCGCAGCCGAGGCCTTGAGCGCAGTACGTCCCGTGACCGCAAGGCTGGCCGTCGCCAGGCATCGGAGTGCAAGTGCCGTTGGCGCACACCAGCGCTCTGCGTAGCCTGGGCAGAACGCGGCGGCGGTCGCCTCGAACGAGGCCTCGGGGGTCAGCACGCTGACGTCGCCATCCGCCCCATCGCTGGCTGAGTCGGGCTCGACGTCGATCGCGCTGCCGTCGCTGTCGCTGTCGCTCGCGTCGGTCGCATCGCTGCCGTCGCTGGCATCGGACACGCCAATCGTATCGCCACTGCCCTTCTTCGGTTCGTCGGAGAAAGCGCCGAATGACAAGGCCAGCAGACACGCATGAGACAAGGCAATTGCGGCATTGTTGCGGTTCATCGCGGACGACAGCAGTGGTTTGCGGGCGTTGCCAGTCGACCTCCGCAGCCGCTCGTTCCCAGTGCATGGGATCGTTGCCGGGCAAGGACGAGCGTGCTAATCGCAGGCCAGCGTATCGGCGGCCGGACGCGCAGGCATGAGACGAGGAGAAGAGACGTGGCCAAGAACCCGCTTGCAGGTGGCTTCGAAGAGCAGGTCGTGACGACCAAGCTCAGCGAGCTCATCAACTGGTGCCGCAAGTACAGCCTCTTCCAGTACCCGTTCGTCACGGCCTGCTGCGGCATGGAGTACATGGCGGCCGCCGCCTCGAAGCACGACATCGCGCGCTTCGGCGCCGAGGTCCCGCGCTTCTCGCCGCGTCACGCCGACGTGCTATGGGTCGTCGGCACCATCACCCACAAGAACGCGCCCGTGCTGCGCCGCATCTACGAGCAGATGACCGAGCCCAAGTGGGTCATCGCGTTCGGCGTGTGCGCCTCGACCGGCGGCTTCTACGACAACTACGCGACGGTGCCCGGCATCGACCACATCATCCCTGTCGACGTCTACATTCCTGGCTGCCCGCCCCGCCCCGAAGCCGTGATGGACGCGGTCCTCATGCTGCAGGACCAGATCCAGAACGAGCCCGCCCGCGCCGTCTCCGAAGAGTCGCGCGTCCCCTTCGACGAGCGCGTCGTGGACGAGAGCCCCGCCGAAGAAGCTGGCTGGTGATTCGCTCGCGAGACGCGCGGGGTCTTCGTCGCTCGCTTCTCGGCAGCCTATGAGGCTGGCCTCGGCACGGCTCTTGACCGCGCGCGCCTCGCTTCGCGAATTCGTGGGCAGCCACTTCGCGGCCTTCGCTTACGAATTCGCATTCGGCTGCCGTTCCTGAATTCGTGGGCTGCCGTCGCCCACGAATTCTACGAGGCGCTCACTCCCGCCAGCGCGGCACGCGCCTTGGCCCTCTCCTCGGGCAGGACGTAGACCCGCTCGATGCGCATCGCGCGGTCGTAGCGCTCGAACAGGTCGGTGACCTCTTCGATGCGCACGATGCGTGGACCGCGTCCAAACGGCGGGCGGTGATCGACGATCATCAGCGGGTCGACCCGCTGCTCGGCCGGCGAGCGCGCATAACGCGACAGCACCGGACGCGCCGTGTGCCAGTGGGCCTCGACCCCATGGGTCGCCAGGGCCTTGATGATCGCCGGCTTCATCGCGCGATCGTCATCGGTGCGCAGCTCCGCGACTAGCGCGTACGGACGCCGCTCGACGATGCGCCGCGCCCACGGGTCGTCGCTCGCCTCGAGGCGCGTACGCAGCCACGCGTCGGTGCAGCGCACGAACTCCGACAGCGCGGCCGGGAAGCGCGCATCGGGCCCGACCGACCCGAGCCAGCGACGCAGCGTTGCGTCGTACGCGTCCGAGATCGGGTGGTAGTAGACCATCTGGAACATGTGATAGCGCGCGAGCAGGAAGTGCTCGAAGGTCGGCAACGCGCGGATGTCGACCGCGAGGCGCGCGATGCCGTCGCCGGTCAGCGCGCTCACATTCGAGACCAACCACTCGCGGTCGTATGTCCCGTAGCGCACACCGGTGAAGTAGCTGTCGCGCAACAGGTAATCCATGCGATCGACGTCGAGCTCACCCGACACGAGCTGATGGAGGAGCGGCCCGAAGTCGACGCCACCCTCCACCAGGTTCGCGCGCGCCGGACGCTTGTCGACGATGATCGCGCGGATGTCTGCCGCACTCAGCGCGACGTCCTGGAACGCCTCGTCGAGCACGGTCGCGAGGTCGCTGCGAGTCAGGATAAGCTCCGTGACGTCCTCGTGCGAAGCACGCTCGTCCGGCTCCGCGACGCCATCTCCGAGCAGCTCGCGCCGGGTCGGCAGCAGCGACTCGGCCGCGTGCGACAGCGGCGGATGCCCGACGTCGTGCAGCAACGCGGCCAGCCGTGCCGCCTGCACCAGGCGCGTGCGCGCGACCGGCGAGAGCGCCGGCACCGTCGAGAGCGCCTTGGTCGCGACCTCACCCGCGAGGTGCATCGCACCGATCGAGTGGATGTAGCGATGGTGCACCGCGCCAGGGAAGACGGTCTCGCCGAAGCCGAGTTGGCGCACGCCGCGCAAGCGCTGGAAGAGCGGCGTGTCGATCACCGCAAGCTCGCCCGCGCCGACGGCGATGGCGCCGTGCACCGGGTCGCGCAGCTCGATGACCTGTCGTTGCGAGTTGCCCATGGCGCCCTCGATTGTTGCTATCGGCTCGCCACGCTTCGCTGCTCGCCGAATTCCTTTGAGTACAAACCAAAACGCCGACTGCTCGGAAGCAGTCGGCGTCTGGTACGTGAGCACCTCGCGAAACGAGGTGCCCACTCTGGAGGCGCTGGCCGGAATCGAACCGGCGGTAGAGGATTTGCAGTCCTCTGCCTTACCACTTGGCGACAGCGCCGCGTCTCGGCGGAGCGTTGTGTACGCTCGCGCCCCGGCCCCTGTCAACGCTACAGTGACATCATCGACACACGCCACGCGTTGCCGGCGGTCGCGTCACGCGCAAAGCCGATGGGCACCGGCATGCGGTTGTCTCCTGAGCGCACAAACACACGCACGCGGTCGACGGTGGGCGTGACATCCGCGGGGTCGGTGTAGGCGATGACGAACGTGCTCGGGTCGGCGTTGGTCAGATACGTCTGCGCCATGCGCCGGAGCTTGTGCCAGTTGAAGGCCTTGAAGTGATCGAGCGCGCGCGGCCCCATCATCTCCGAGGGGTGCGTGATCTTCGTCATGATGGCCCAGGTGTCCTCGGGCTCGAGCGAGAGGCCCGCCTCGAAGACACGCTTCAAGACCTGCGGAATAGTCGCTGTCGGCCCCGGCACCTCGATGTCGGTGCGGTGCGCGTAAGGGTCATACGGACGGAACGGCTCGACCGGCGCATCACCCGGCTGCGGGATGTGATGATGGGTCGCGCGCGGCGCGGGCGGCGCCACCTTGATGAGCGGCGGCTCGCCCTCGGCAGCGACACCGGCCGGAATGGCGACCGACGGAGGCGCCACGAAGATCGACGGCGCAAGCGGGGTCATGGGCGAGACCGGGATCGGCGAGACCTCGATCGGTGCGGCCATACGACCCGTGGAGCGCACCACCTCGACGAGCTGGAGCAGCACCGCCTCGAGGCGGTCGAGGCGCACTATGACATCTGCAAGAGAGGGTGCTGCGGCATCGGCAGCCGAAGGCGATACAGGCGCTGCGGCATCGGCAGCCGAAGGCGATACAGGCGCTGCGGGATCGGCAGCCGAAGGCGATACGGGTGCTGCGGCACCGGCAGCCGAAGGCGATACGGGCGCTGTGGCAACGGCGGGCTCGGACATGAACTGGCTCCGGCAGGCGATAGGAGGCGCGGTCGCTGGACCGCGAGCGAAGACATTAGACCGAACCTCCGAGACGGGCAACACGCCGCAGCTCGGCTCAGACGCGGCGTAAAACACCAAGGGCCCGTCAATCGACGAGTTCCTGTCTGGATTCAGCCACAGAGCCCGAAGGCCATATCAGTCGTAGTCGATAACCTGATTCGCGAAGCGATGCGCGCGCGGCCAAGGAGCCCCGACGAGGCCAACCTCATAGGTTGCCGAGGAGGGAGCGACGCCGGCCCCGCGCGCATCGCGAGCGAATCATGGGGCGTTGGCGGCCCGCTGGGCGATGGTGCACTCGAGCAGGTCGGCGCCGTACATCAACTGCCAGTCGAACTTGATCGCCGGGTTCGGGTCGTTCGCGTGCAGCTTCTTGGCGGCGCCGGCTTTGTCGGCGCACGAAGTCGCGCGCACCGCCCACCCGGAGTTGGGGCTCGCATACTGGCCATCGAGCGGCACGAGATGGCCCGACAGGTTCTCCTCGCGGAAGCCGAGAGGCAGCTTGCCGTCGAACTCCGGCGGCGCGCTGACGTCGGGGTAGACGCCCGTGACCTGCAGCGTGCGACCGCTTGGGCCGTAGTAACGGGCGACCGTCATCTTGATGTAGTAGTCGTCCTGGAAGACCGGCGAGTAGAGCGTCTGCACGCTGGCCTTACCGAAGCTGCGGTCGCCGACCACCAACGCGCGCTGGTTGTCCTGAAGAGCGGACGCGACGATCTCAGCGGCCGACGCGGTGCCGTCATTTACGAGCACAATCAACGGGAAGTCCCAGGTGTCGTCTGCGGAGGCGCGGTAGACCTCGTCGTCGGCCGAGTTGCGGTTCTTGACCGTCACGATCTTGCCGGACGTGAGGAAGCGGTCGGCCATCTTGATGCCCTCGTTCAGGAGGCCACCCGAGTTGTTGCGCAGGTCGAGCACGAGACCCTTCAAGCGACCATTGGGCGACAGCTTCGCGAGCCGAGCGACCTCGGACGACAGGTCGTCGTCGGTCGTGCGCTGCTGGCCCTCGACCACCGTCTTGACGAAGCCGTTGACCTTGATCCAGCCAAGACCCGGGTGCTGGTCGACCAGGTTGCCCTGCACGTTCTTCATCGCTATGCGCGAGCGCGTGATGCTGACCTTCTTGTTCTCCGGCTCGCCCTCGCGCTGAACCGTCAGGACCACGGCCGTGCCGCTCGTGCCGCGGATACGTGACACGACCTTCGACAGGGTCTCGCCCTTGATGTCCTTGCCGTCGACCTCGACGATCATGTCACCGGCGCGGATGCCGGCCTTCACCGCGGGCTGGCCCTGGATGGGGCTCTCGACGATGGTGTAGTCCGAGTCTGGGCGCTGGGTCAGGATGGCGCCGATGCCCTCGAACGAGCTGTCTTGGGTCTTGCGGTTCGAGTCGTCCCACGACTCCTTCGGGATGAGCGAGCTGTGCGGGTCCAACGAGTAGAGGTAGCCCTGCGAAGCCGCGACCCAGGCCTGCTTCATCGACCACTTGTCGCTCGGCTTGTACTCGCGCTGCACGAACTCGACGAGGCGATCGAACTCGCGCCCACCAAAGCCCATGTCGTCCCACGCCTTACGCAGCTGCGCGGCGCGCTCCATGCTCTTCTCGCGGAGCTTTCTGATCTCGTCGTCCGACAAGCGCTTCTTGCTCTTGTCTTCGACCTTCTCCTTCGACTCTTCGAGGATGACGAACGGGTCCTGCGGCGCGAGCTTGAGCATCTTGCCCTTGAGACCGCCCTTCTCGTCGGGGTTGTCCTTGCGCGCCTTGTAGAAGGACTCGGGCAGCAGCATCAGCGGCCGGTCCTCGTTCGAGCCGACGATGAACGTCGCCGCCTGGGCCCAGGCCCAGATCTCGTCGTAGCTCGGGTCGATGTAGCGCTTCTTGACCTGCTGCCGCACCTCTTCGAAGTTGGCACGGTCGTAGTTTATCGAACGCCAGTAGTCCTTCGAATCGCCATCGTCGGAGTCGTCGTCATCGGCCGCGACGCTCTCGCCGCTGCCGGTGACAGGAATGCCGGTGCGATTGGCGAGTCCGGGAGCGCCGCCGCTGCTGGCAAGGGCGATCTCATCAGGCTGACCCGAGCTGCCGCACGCCGATCCGAGCACCAGGGTCATGATGCTCGCCGGAACCACCAGCCGCCTGAGATAGGCCGAGCGGGACAACACTGAGAACGGGAGCTTCATCGGTGACCACCTGCGAGGGAGGCAGCCGCAGGACACTGCGGCCTCGTTTGGATCGCGGGACCCAATCACGCCGGAGGATAGTCGCCGTCGCCCGCGGGTTCAAGCGACGAAGCCCTTCAGCACCAGGTCCCGGGTCAGCAACCGCCGGCCCGAAACCTCTGTTCCCGCCTGCTTCAGCCGCGACCGGTGTGGCCGAAGCCTCCGGAATCACGCACAGTTTCGTCGTCGACCGAGAGCTCTCCGAGCACCAGCGAGGCGCTTGTAACGGCCGCGAACACGAGCTGCGCGACACGCTCGCCGCGGCGAACCTCGAACGGCTGCGCACCGAGATTGACGAGCAAGACCTGCACCTCGCCGCGGTAGTCGCTGTCGATGGTGCCGGGCGCATTCAGGACGGTGATGCCGTGCTTCAATGCGAGCCCGCTGCGCGGTCGCACCTGGCCTTCGAAGCCGATTGGGATCGCCAGGCGCAGGCCGGTCGGAACCAGCATGCGTGCCCCGGGTGCGAGCACCCGCGCCTCGTCGGGCGCGAGCGCCGCGCGCACATCCATGCCCGCCGCTCCCGCCGTCGCATAGGCCGGCAGAGCAAGGTCCGCGTCACGCTCGGGGTCCACTCGTTCGACCTTCACAACGCACTCGCTCACGACGACCTCGCTCCGGGGGGACTTAAAGAGGAAGGGCGCGACGAATCGCGCCCCACCTACTCATTCAGGCTCAGCGTCTCAGTCCTCGGCCGGAGCCGCGGCCTGCGCGCCCTGCTCTTCGAGGGCCGCCCGACGCGACAGCTTGATCTTGCCCTGGCGGTCGATGCCGAGGACCTTGACCATCACCTTGTCGCCTTCCTTGACCACGTCCTCCGTCTGGCGAACGCGACCCTCGGCGAGCTCGCTGATGTGGCAGAGGCCTTCGGTGCCCGGCATGATCGCGACGAACGCGCCGAAGTCGACGGTCTTGGTCACGGTACCGAGGTAGATCTTGCCGACCTCGGCTTCCGCCGTGTAGCTGCGGATCAGCTCGATGGCCTTGGCAGCCGCCTCGCCATTGACCGCGGCGACGTCCACACGGCCGTCGTCGTTGATGTCGATGTCGCAGCCGGTGGCCGCCACGATGGCGCGGATGTGCTTGCCGCCGGGGCCGATCACGTCGCGGATCTTCTCGGTGTCGATGATGACCGTGAAGATGCGCGGCGCGTGCGGCGACAGGTCGTCGGCCGGCTCGCTTATCGCCTTGTCCATCTCGCCGAGGATGTGGATGCGGCCGTCACGGGCCTGCTTCAGGGCCTGGCGCATCACGTCCCACGTGAGCGACTCGACCTTGATGTCCATCTGCACGGCGGTGATGCCCTTGGTCGTGCCGATGACCTTGAAGTCCATGTCGCCGAGGTGATCCTCGTCGCCGAGGATGTCCGAGAGCACCGCGAACTTGCCGTTCTCGGCGATGAGGCCCATCGCGATACCCGCGACCGCGCTCTTCACCGGGACACCAGCCTGCATGAGCGCGAGCGAGCTGCCGCAGACCGTAGCCATCGACGACGAGCCGTTCGACTCGAGCACTTCCGACACGAGACGCAGCGTGTAGGGGAAGTCCTCGGGGGCCGGCAGCACCGGCAGCACGCCGCGCTGCGCCAGGTTGCCGTGGCCAATCTCGCGACGGCCCGGGCTGCGCTGGGGCTTCACTTCACCCGTCGAGAACGGAGGGAAGTTGTAGTGGAGCATGAAACGCGACGTGTACTCGCCGGTGATCGAGTCGATGCGCTGCTCGTCCTTCTTCGTGCCGAAGGTCACGGCCACGAGGGCCTGCGTCTCGCCACGGGTGAAGAGCGCCGAGCCGTGCGTGCGTGGCAGGATGCCGGTCTGGCAGTTGATCTCACGGATCTGGGTCGAGGTGCGCCCGTCGATGCGGCGGCCCTCCTCGACGATGGCGTGGCGCACGGCGCTGTACTTGAGGTCCTCGATGATGCCCTTGATGTCGTCTTCGCGACCCGCACCGTCGGCGCCGAGCGTCGCGAGGACGTCTTCCTTGACCTTGGCGTAAGCGCCGTAGCGCTCGTGCTTGGCGCGGATGAAGGCGGCCTCCTTGATCTTGTCGAACGCGAGGCCCTTGACCTTGGCCGCGAACGCCTCGTCCTTCGGGGGCGCGCTCCATGCGTGCTTGGGCTTGCCGCTGTGTGCGCGGAAGCGCTCGATCATCTCGAGGATCGGGTTCATCGCGGTGACCGCGAACTGCATCGCCTCGATGGTGTCGTCTTCCGACACTTCCTGCGAAGCGCCCTCGACCATCACGATGCCGTCCTTCTTGGCGGCGACGAACAGCTCGAGGTCGGACTTCTCCATCTCCTTGAGGGTCGGCTGCACGACGAGCTTGCCGTCGATGCGACCGACGAAGCAGCCCGCGATAGGCCCGCTCCACGGGATGTCCGAGATGTGCAGCGCGGCCGAGGCGCCGATGATCCCGAGGAAGCCGGGATCGGTATCGCCGTCGACCGACAGCACGGTCGCTATCACCTGCACTTCGTTCTTGAAGCCGTCCGGGAACAGCGGGCGGATCGGGCGGTCGATCTGGCGCGCGTTGAGCGTCGCCTCTTCCGAGGGGCGGCCTTCACGCTTGAAGAAGCCACCCGGCATCTTGCCCGCGGCGTAGGTCTTCTCGATGACGTCGACGACCAGCGGGAAGAAGTCGAGGCCCTTGCGGATCTGGTAGGTGGTCGTGACGGTCACGAGGACCATCGTCTCGCCGTAGGTCACGAGGACCGCGGCCGAAGCCTGCTTGGCCATACGGCCGGTCTCGAGCGTGAGCTTCTTGCCGCCGAAGTCGATGGTCTCGGTATGGAGATTGGGGAACAAGGTCATGGGGATCTCCCTGGATGCGTCTGTTGCATGGCGGGCGTGGGCTGCTCATCAGTGCCTTCGACCCAGTGGGCCAAAGCGATATGAGCCGCCTATGGCAGCCCACGAGCACACCCCACGCGTGGGGTCCCGGCCATTCAACGTCCGCGGCCGGGAAGGATCGGGCGCGCACCGCACAACGCGGAGCGAGCCGAGGCCATCGGGCATGCCTGGGTAAGCAGCCGGAGGCGATACGGGCGGCTTCGTGCCACTTCGGCTCAGCCGTTCGCACGCGCATAGCCACAGAGAAGTCCGGCCTGGCCAGACCGCCTGTTGCAGACGGCGCGCGGAGGTTCAGTCGAGGGTCGCCAGCTCGTGATCGCGCCACGGCCTGGCCGAGGCCAGGCAGAAGCGGTCACGGGGTGTCGACGACCCGTGGGCGAGACAATCCGCCCAGCGGGACGAAACCCCCGGAAATTACTTACGAAGACTGAGGACGCCGATCAGCGAGCGATAACGCTCGACGTCGGTGGCCTTGAGGTAGTTGAGGAGCCGACGGCGCTGGCCGACGAGCTTGAGGAGACCACGGCGACCGTGGTGATCCTTCTTGTGCACCTCGAAGTGCTTCGAGAGCTGGCCGATACGCTCCGAGATGAGGGCCACCTGGACTTCGGGCGAACCCGAGTCGGTTTCCGAGCGGCGGTGCGTAGCGACGATGACTGCTTTGGATTCGGGCGTGAGCGCCATGACAAGGTCTCCTGAGATCCGATTGGCCTTCTTCTTTAGTCGGCCTTTTATGCGGTCTTTTTGGCGGCGCGAAACCTAAGGTTCCACCCGCCGAATGTCAATCGTTAGCTTGTGGCAGTTTCCAGCGCAAAACCGCGCTGGACCTTGAGGCGTCGTGGCCCGCTACTATCAACGGGCACCAGCAGCGCCACCGGGAGTCGTTCGGGTGTCAATGCCAGCGCCAGCGAAGCCCTGAATCCCGCCGGGGCGAGCATCGTGCGGCCTGCCCGGATGGCCGCGAGATCGGGGCCGTCGATGACGACCTGGGCGAGTTCGGGCAGCATGTCCGGGATCGCGATTACATCGCCTGACGAGACGGCCTCGGGCACGACCGCGCGCTCGAGCCCGAAGGCGCCGACGCGTGTCCGGCGAAGGGCCGTGAGGTGCGCGACAGTGCCGAGCGCCCCGCCGAGATCACGCGCGAGCGAGCGCACGTAGTAGCCCTTGCCGCACTCGATGCGCAGGCGAAAGCCCTCGGGTTGGAGCTCGAGTAAAGTCAGCCCGATGCAGTGTGCGGGCCTCGGAGCGACATCGAAGTCTTCACCGGCGCGCGCGCGGCTCATGTTGCTGCGGCCCTCGACCTTCAAGGCCGAGTAGCGCGGCGGAACCTGCATCACGTGGCCCACGAAGCGCGGGAACAGCGCCTCGATCGTCTCGCGTAGGAGAGCCGACGCGGGGATGGGCGCGGTCGCAATGACCTCGCCCTGCGCGTCCAGCGTGTCGGTCGTCACGCCAAGACGGATGGTCGCGTCGTACGACTTGGTGTGGTCCATGACCTGCGCGGACAGCTTCGTGCCCTCGCCGAGCAGCACGACGAGCACGCCGGACGCCATCGGATCGAGCGTGCCGGCATGCCCCGACGTCTTCTCGCCAAGCGCGCGTTGTGCTGAGCGCATCGCCTTGAAGCTCGTCGGGCCTGACGGCTTGTCGAGCACCAGGGCCCCGTGATGGCCAACCAACTTCAGGCTCATGCCGAGGGGTCGGGCTCCGGCTTCGCTTCTTCTACTTCCACTTCGGCCTTGGCGACGACCACCTCGGGCTCGGGCGGACGATCACGTTCGATCGCGCGCAACACGTCCTCGATGCGGCGACCGCGATCGAGCGCGTCGTCATGAATGAAGCGCAGATCGGGCGTCACGCGGGCACGCACGACCTCGCCGAGCTTCGATCGCAGAAAGCCAGTCGCACGCACGAACGCGGCCTGCACCGCGTCGACATCAGCGGCGGCCATGCCCGGCAACGCGTGCCAGTAGACCCGCGCCAACGAGACGTCGTTGGTGACGTCGACATCGGTGATGACGACCTCACGCAACAACGCCTCGCGCGTGTCGCGCTGAAGAGCCAACGCGAGCACCTCGCGCACCTGGCTCTGGAGCCGGTCGGTGCGATGAAACGGTTTCTTTTTGGCCACTTAGAGCGACAGCTCAAGCTTCTGCGCGATCTCGATGAGCTCGTAGCACTCGATCTCGTCGCCGATCTTTACGTCGTTGAAGTTCTCGAGATGCACACCGCACTCATGACCGCGGTCGACCTCGGTGACCTGGTCCTTGAAGCGACGCAAGGTGTCGATCTTGCCGTCGTTGATGACGCGGCCATCGCGGATGAGGCGTGCCTTCGCGTTGCGGATGAGCTTGCCCTGCAGGACCGCGCAGCCGGCGATGGTGCCGAACTTCGGGATCGAGAAGGTCTCGCGGACCGCGGCGCGTCCGACGAACTTCTCCTCGATGCTGGGCTTCAACATGCCCTCCATCGCGGCCTTCACGTCGTCCACGGCGTTGTAGATGACCGAGTAGAGCTTGATGTCGACCTTGTCCTGCTCGGCCAGCAGCTTCGCGTTCTTCTCCGGCCGCACGTTGAAGCCGATGATGATCGCGTTCGATGCCGACGCGAGATAGACGTCGTGCTCGCTGATGGCGCCCACCGCGTCGTGGATGATGCGCACTTCCAGCTCGGGATGCTTGAGCTTGGAGAACGCCGTGCGGAGCGCTTCGAGCGAGCCCTGCACGTCCGACTTGATGACGAGGTTGAGCGTCTTGAGCTCGCCCGCCTGGATGTGAGCGAAGAGGTCGTCGAGCGACACCTTCTTGCGCTCCGAAGCGAGGCGGCCCTTGCGCTCGTTGTCTTCGAGGTGCTGCACGATCGCCTTCGCGTCGCGCTCGTCCTTGACGACGAAGAAGCGCGCCGACGGCGGCGGCACCTGATCGAGGCCGAGGATCTCGACCGCCGACGAAGGACCGGCCGAGGCCAGGTTCTTGCCGCGATCGTCGATCATGGCACGCACGCGGCCCATCGCCTTGCCCGCGACGATGATGTCGCCGCGGTTGAAGGTGCCTTCCTGCACGAGCACGGTCGCGACCGGGCCGCGGCCCTTGGACAGCTCCGCCTCGATGACGACGCCCTTGGCGGGACGGTTCGTGACCGCCTTGAGCTCCAGCACGTCGGCCTGAAGTGCCAACGATTCCAAGAGCTTGTCGATGCCAAAGCCGGTCTTGGCCGAGACCTCGACGAACTGCGTGTCACCGCCCCACTCTTCCGCAACGATGCCGAACTCGGTGAGCTGCTGGCGCACCTTCTCGGGCTTCGCATCGGGCTTGTCGATCTTGTTGATCGCCACGACCAGGGGCACGCCCGCCGCCTTCGCGTGGTTCACCGCCTCGGCCGTCTGCGGCATGACGCCGTCATCGGCCGCGACCACCAGGACGACGATGTCGGTGACCTGAGCACCGCGTGCACGCATGGCCGTGAAGGCCGCGTGACCCGGGGTGTCGAGGAACACGACGTGGCGCGTGGCACCGTTGACAACCACCGGCACGCGGTACGCGCCGATGTGCTGCGTGATACCGCCGGCCTCACCGGCCGCGACGCGCGCCTTGCGGATGTAGTCGAGGAGCGAGGTCTTACCGTGATCGACGTGACCCATGATGGTCACGACCGGGTCACGCGGCACCGCTACACCGTGCGACTCTTCAGTCTTCGGGATGTAGTTCTCGATGTCGAAGGCGACGTTCTCGACGGTGAAGTTGAACTCCGGCTCCTGCGCGAGCAGCTGCACGGTGTCCATGTCGAGCACGTGATTGACCGTGACCATCTCGCCAAGGAGCATCAGCTTCTTGATGACCTCGGACGCCTTCACCGACAAGTGCACGGCGAGCTCGCCGACGGTGACGGTGTCTTCGATCTTGATGACGCGGCGCGCGGCGCGCGGGGTCTGCAGATCGATGTGATCACGCTGGCCCGGCCTGCCCCGCTTCGCCTTCATCCGCATCACGCGGTCGTCGAAGCTCTTGTCCTTGTTCTTCTCCCACGCGACACGGCCGCGGGCCGGATCGGTCGTGGTCGTCGCCGGCAGCTTGGCGCGACGTGCAGCCTCGGCCGCCGAAATCGGCGCCCCCGGCGGAGCGGTCTCACCCGGGCGCAGGCCCATGCGGTTCGGCGGTCCGCCCGGCGTGAAGCCTGGGCGATTGGGTCCACCAGGACCACCCGGCCCGCCCGGTCCACCCGGCGTGAAGCCCGGTCGGCCCGGTCCGCCCATACGCGGCCCACCCGACTGACGCTCCGCCCGGCGCTGAGCCTCGTTGATGAGGTTCTGCATGATGGCGTCGTCGACGCGCCGCACGACCTGCACGAGGCTCGTGTTCTGAACGGGTACGCGCGCGGCCACCTCGGTGACGACAGGAGCACCCTCGTTGCCCGCCGCGGCCACGGCCGGCGCTTCCGCCTGGGCCTGAGCCGACGGTTGCACGGTGCGAACCGGCGGCGCAACGCGGTCGGAGCGCCCGGTCGGCGCCTGACGCGCAGGCTCCTGCGGACGTGCCGTCTCCTGGGTGCGCGCTGCTACGTCTTGACGTGGCTCCGGCGCTTCGTTGCGAGCGGGCACCGCGTCACGGTTGATCGGCCGTTCCGGAGCGCGATTGCGCGCATCACCGACACGCGGCGCCTCGACACGACGCGCCGGGCGCGACACGATGACGGCCTTCGAGTCGGTCGGCGCACGACCGACGACAGGCGCCGCGGCGGCTTCCTGCGAGGGCTTCTCAGCGGTGCGAGCGACCGGGGCCTCGGTCACGCGAGCGGGCTCGGGCTCCGGCTCGTCCTGTGCCTGTACAGGTTCCAGCTCGGGCTCCGACGCCACGAAGTCACCCGGCTCGAACGACCCGTACTGACCTTCGTAGCCAGCCGGCTCGGGCTCGGGCTCATCGATGATCTTCTTACGACGGACCGTCGTCGGGCTCGTTGCGATGCTGCCAGCGCCACCCGCAACCTGCGTCGCAGGGCCAGTCGGAACGGCGGCCACGACGGGCTTGTCGTCCTCGACCTTTTTGCGCCGACGCACGACGTTGCCGTCGACCTTGGTCTCTTTGTTGGCGGCGCGGCGCGGAGCTTCCTTGACGGCCTGCTTCACGCGAACCACGTCCTCGGACGAGAGATGCGTCAGGTGCTTTTGTGGCACGTCGATGCCGAGCTCCTTGCAGATCCCCTCTACAGCGGAGGTCTCGAGCCCCATCTCCTTCGCCAACTCGAATACGCGAACCTTGCTCATCCGTTCCTACCGTCCGGTCCCGATAAACTGGGCCCGGCCCCGACCCGCTTGCGGCGGGTCATCGCAGATACACCAAGAGCCCCCCGGATTGCTCCGCCCCCGCATCTTTCGAGGGCTTCACAGGCTTCCGGGGCCTCGGGGCGGCGCTTTGTACCACCCACCCGAGTGAAAGTAAACTCTGACAGGGCGTTCGATAACGCCTTTATTTTCGCAGAGATCCGCGGATTCGTCGCGCGTACCGGAGGGATCCCCGACACCAGCTCGACGAGGTCCTCGGACTCCCACAAGACCTTTGCTTCGCGCGGCTCGACCTCGTCGAGCGATGCCACTCGCGTAAGTCCGCCACGCGCCCACGCGGACGCGATATAGGCCGCGAGCCGCTCACGCAAGCTCTCTCTCGTCTGGACCTGCAAGAGCTCGACGCCCTCACGTGAGAGCTGCATGCGCCACTGGCGCTGGAAGGCGCCACGCTTCACCGCGCGCTCGATGCAATGCGGCGACGGCCCGACGTTGACGCCGCGACCCGGAGCGGTGCGCGCGAGGTCGACCTGGATCGTGCGACGATCAGCGACCTTCGTACCGCTGGAGCCGTCGGCGCTCTCTCCATCGGGGAGAGGCGCCGCGCCCACTACGAACCGGAGGAGGACATCACGCGAGACGCGCGCCCGACACGCCGCACAGATCCGCACAGGCCCGCCCGCGGCGCGCGTTTCCGCGTGCGACGGGGCCGCGTCGGGTGCAGGGCACCCGAGGTCGGCAAACGAGTCCGGTAGCGTCTTCAGCAACGTGTTGGTTCCGTTCCTCTGGTAGCTGGAAAGTCATGGCTATGAGTGATCCACTTGGATCAACCCTGAGCCGCGACAGGCTTGACCTCGCCGGCCGACAGGCGCGCCATCGCGCCCGAACGTCCGCCTTGGCCCCATAGCTTGCCGGTCGCACGCGCCTCGAGCAGGTCCTCGCAGACCTCCTGAAGGGCCTCTGCCGTCTCTTGATCGAGATCGGGCACCGCGAGCAGCTCGCTCGCGTCGGCATTGATGATGTTCTCGGCTGAGTGGAAGCCGAGCTTGAACATGTACTCGACCGACTCGGGGTCGAGGTCGGACATGTGCTGCGCCAGGTAATAGCGGAGCTCGTCCTTGAATTCGCTGATCTTCGACTCGGGGTGGATGTCGATCTTCCACGACACGAGCTGGCTCGCGAGCCGCACGTTCTGGCCGCGGCGGCCGATGGCGAGCGACAGCTGATCGTCGGGGACGATGAGCTCGATCGTCTCGTTGCGCTCGTCGATCAACACGCGGACCACGTCGGCAGGCGCAATGGCGTTGCAGACGAACTTCGCGATGTCTTCGCTGAACGGGACGATGTCGATCTTCTCGCCCTTGAGTTCCTGCACGACGGCCTGGACACGGCTGCCCTTGATGCCGACGCAGGCGCCCACGGGATCGACGTCAGGGTCGCGCGAGGCGACCGCGATCTTTGTGCGCTCACCCGGCTCGCGAGCGACGGCGACGATGCGCACGATGCCCTCGTAGATCTCCGGAACTTCCATTTCGAAGAGCTTGAAGATGAGACCGGGGTCGGTCCGGCTCAGGATGATCTGGGGACCACGCGAGTCGCTGCGGACTTCTTTTACGAAGGCCTGCACGCGGTCACCAGCCCGGTAGGACTCGCGGTGCATCTGCTCACGCGCGGGCAGGATGCCTTCGGCACGCGGCAGCGCGACGATGACATTGCCACGCTCGAAGCGACGCGCGCGCCCGGTGACGAGCTCGCCCTGGCGGTCTTTGTACTCGTCGAAGACGCGGCTACGCTCGGCCTCGCGGATGCGCTGCTTGATCACCTGCTTGGCGGTCTGCGCGGCGATGCGGCCGAAGGTGGCGCGGGCCTGCCTGATGCCGAGGATGTCGCCGTGCTTCTTGTCCTCGCCCTCGGCCTTGTCCTTGTCCTTCTCGAGATAGAAGATCTGGAAGCCGAGCTCATCGCCGACCTCGGCGTCGGGGTCGACGAGCTTGGCCTGGTCGAGCGTAATCTCGCGGTCCGGATCATCGATCTCGGCGACGACGGCCATGAACTGGAGGAGGTCGACCGACCCGGTCTCCGAGTTGTAGTTCGCCTCGAGCTCGCGATCGCCGCCGAAGATCTTGTGGGCCGCCGTCTCGATGGCGTCCTCGATCGCCTTGACGAGCACGTCACGCGGGAGGTCCATCTCCTTCGCGGCGTGGTCCAACATCAGGTTGAGGTTTTCGATCTCCATGGTCTTCTCCTCGCGGGCCCATTTCTCCGAGCCCTGCGTTGGTTCGTCAGAACCGGTATTCGATGTTCGCCTGGGCGATCAGGCGGTAGGGGATATCGACACGCTGGCCTCGCACGTCGAGTGCGATGCCTTCATCGTTGGCCTCGGTGAGGCGGGCGATGAAGAAGGACTCGTTGGGACCACCCGCTGCGGAGGCGACCGGCGTGCGCGTCTTGATGCGCACGTCGAGGCCCAGGGCAAGCTTGAAGTGATGCGGCTTCTTCAGTGGACGGTTGACGCCCGGCGAGCTGACCTCGAGCTGATAGGCCGTCTTGATGACGTCTTCGACGTCGAGGAGCGGCGACAGGTCGCGCGAGATGCGCGTGCAGTCGTCGATGCCGACCTCGTCCGACAAGGGCTCGCCCTCTTCGCGCAGGGCGGAGCCGCGATAGGCGGTCTTGCCGGCCTTGTCGATGGTCACGCGCAGGAGGAACCGCTTGGGTCCGCGCTTGAGCTCGAGGTCGACAAGCTCCAGCCCTTCACGTTCAAGCAGTGGCTCGACGAGGCGGTGGAGACGTTCGATGGTTTCTGCGAGGCGTTCTTCGGACACAAAAAGGGGCCCTCCCGGGGCCCCACCTGAGCTGGCCGTCCGCCCGACCGGCGGGTCGTTCACGGTCTCCAGCGAGATGTTCTGGGCGCGGCTGCTAGCACGGGGAAACGCGGTGGGCAAGGACAAAGGCCGTCGCAGTGGGGACCACACCCTCGCCCTCGAGCACAACCGCGCCCTCGAGCACGCCCACGCCCTCGAGCACAACCTGCGCCCGCCAAGCTACCGCGCGACGCCGAGGTGCTTCTCGAGGAACATCACCGAGAGCTGCATATACGCGTCACGATTGTCGCGCTTGGCGAAGCCATGTCCCTCGTTCATCGCGACCAGCTTCCAAGCCTCGCGCCCGCCTTTTCGCACCGCCGCAACAATCTGCTCGGCCTCGCCGAGCGGCACGCGCGGGTCGTTGGCGCCGTGCACGACGAACAGGGCGCTCTCGATCTTGCCGACGTTGGTGAGGGGCGAGATCGACGCGAGGAACTCGCGCATCGCGGGGTCGCTCTCGTCGCCGTACTCGGCCCGGCGCAGGTCGCGCCGATAGGGTGCGGTGTTCTCGAGGAAGGTCACGAAGTTCGAGATGCCGACCACATCGATGCCAGCGACCAGGCGCTGGCCGAGGTGCACGAGGCTCGCGAGCACCATGTAGCCGCCATAGCTGCCGCCCATCACGGCGACGCGCTTCGCGTCGAGCTCGTTGCGTTGGCCGATCCAATCGACCAACGCGCCGATGTCCTTGACCGAGTCCTCACGCAGCTTGCCGTTGTCGAGACCCAGGTACGCCTTGCCGTAGCCGTCCGAGCCGCGCACGTTGGGCACCAGCACCGCGATCTGCGACTGCGTCACGAGGTACTGCGTGAGCGGTGAGAAGTTGGGGCGCGCCTGCGACTCGGGCCCGCCGTGGATGTTGATCACCACCGGGAACGGACCCGCGCCGGCGGGCCGGTAGTAGAAGGCGGGGATCTCGCGGCCATCGAAGGTCTTGAAGCGCACCAGCTCGGCCTCGACGAAGCCCGCCTCGTCGAGACCGCCGACCTCCGAGAAGGTCCAGCGCACGACCTTCTTCGCGCCGAGCTCATAGGTGTAGGCATCGCCGCTGACGGTCGAGCCGCCGAAGCTGAACGCGAGCACGGGCGCCTGGTCTGCGAAGTCGATGCCGCCGATGACACCCTTAGGCACCTTGGGGCGCGCGAACTCTTTGCCGGTCTTGGCGTCGAGCAAGCGCAGGACGCCATAGCCGTCCTCGTTGGTGACCGTCGCGAGCGTCTTGCCATCGCCCGAGAGCGCGACCGACTCGACGTTCCAGTCCGATCGCACACCCACGGATGACCACTTGCGCGTCGCGAGTTCGAGCGACTGTAGCTGCACGAAATCACCGTCTTTGTCGGTTGTCGCGAAGACGCGCTTGCCATCATGGGCGAAGAGCGCCGTTCGATACGCGCCGCGATCGGGCGTGAGCAACGTCGCGGCACCGGTCGCGACGTCGACGAGATGCAGGCGCTGGTCCTCGATCGAGACGAACTCCTGGACGAGCAGCGACTTGCCGTCGCGTGACCAATCGATCGGCGACCATTGGCCTTTGACCTCCGCCAACAGCTTGGCGCTCGCGGGGTCGCGCCCGTCGCCGAGCCACAGGTCCATGTCCTTGCCGTTGCGCGCGTTGGAGCTGTAGGCGATGCGGCTGCCGTCTGCGCTGACCACCAGCGCGCCGTTGCGCGACCTGCCGTCGGTGACAAGCCGCGTCTCGCCCGACGGCTCGCTGCGAAAGTATTGGAAGCGCTCGTCGCCGCCGGTGTCGCGCATGAAGAAGAAGGCGCCGGTGGTGCCCGGAATCGCGAGCGCGGACGTGACCGGCTCGGCCTCGAACGTGACCTGGGTGCGGGCACCACCCGGCGTTGCGACCCGATGGAGCTGATTGGCCTGGCCGAGGCGGGTCGCTATCAAGAGCGACTTGCCGTCCTCGGCGATGGCCGCGACCGAGGCCGAGCGCGCTTCGAGGTAGCGGATGAGGCTCGCCTTCAGCGCCATCGGGATATCAGGGGTTGCATCGAAGATAAGTGGACCGACCGGAGCTGGTGCCGGCGTCGGCACCATCGCATCCATGGCCGCAGGTTCGTGCGCTGGCTCGGGCGGGCAGACCGGACACGGCGCCGAAGCACAGGCATTGGCGAACAGGCAGGAGGCGAACAGCAGGATGCGCGTGAGCTTCATCGCAACCCGATACCAAAGGCTCTGGATGTCGCCAAGCGAGCGAGCCGAAACGCTTGCGCAAGGCCGTCGGGAACGCTACATCGGGCGACGTGGGCATGGTTGACGAGGCGCATGACGGCGCAGACGATGAGGCTCCTGACGAGCAGGCCGAGCTGCGTTCGGCGTCCCGCGGCCTCATCGGTGGCGACCTCGAGCTGCGCGCGAAGATGTCGCGCGTGCCGCCAGTCGATCATCGCTTCGTGCTGGCGCCCTTCCGGAGAGATGGCGACGAGGAGCTGACGCGCGCCTTCGTGCAGCATCGTCCGCTGCACATCGAGATCGGCTTCGGTCGACCGCACTACCTCGTCGACCTCGCCAAGATGTATCCCGAGGCGCACGTTCTCGGCTTCGAGATCAAGCGCGACTGGGTGCGCGCCGCCGCCGGCAAGGCCGAACGCGAGAAGATCGACAACCTCCGGGTCATCGAGGGCGACGCCCGTCCCCACCTCGAGCGCCTCTTCGCCGAGGGGTCGGTCGACGGCATCCACGTCCTCTTCCCTGACCCCTGGTGGAAGAAGAAGCATCACAAGCGGCGCGTGTTCACGCCCGAGTTTACGGCCCTCCTCGGCCGCCTGCTCGGCCCTGAAGGCGACCTCGTCACCAAGACCGACGTGCCGGCCTACGTCGACCAGATGATCGACGAGGCGCTCGCCGCCGGGCTCGAGCTGGTCGGTCAAGGCACCGCGGACCCGGCGCTCGCAGCCCTGCCCCGCTCGCATCGCGAGAAGAAGTGCCTCGAGCTCGAGGTGCCTTTCCACATGCTCCGCTTCCGACGACCATCGCCTGTCTGACGACTCGCCTTCGGCTGCCTTGTCGGCCACCGCCCGCGAAGGAAACTGCGCCCAATGAATGACATCCGCTGGCTGCCCCTCGTGTTCGCGGTGCTCATCGCGTTCGCGTACTTCGGGCTCATCATGCAGGCGAAGTTCCGCCTCCTGCTCGTGACCGAGCATCGCGCCCGCTTCCTGAGCGACATCCCGAAGCGCTTCGCGAACATGATGACGATCGCGTTCGGCCAGAAGAAGATGTTCAAGGAGCCGGGCGCGGGCATCATGCACGCGTTCATCTTCTGGGGCTTCCTGGTGCTCCAGATCCGCACGGCCTACGTGATGGTGTGCGCGTTCTACCCGGGCGCGCAGATCCCATTCATCCACCATCCCTACACGCTCATGAAAGAGCTGACCGCGCTCGTCGTGTTGGGTGCTGTGATCTGGGCCGCCTATCGCCGCATCGTCGTGAAGCCCAAGCGCCTGTCACTCTCGGGTGAAGCCATCGTGATCCTCGGCATGATCGGCGGCTTGATGGTCTCGGACATGCTGCTCGACGGCTTCGCATATGCGCTGGCGCAGAAAGATGTCGGCTTCGAAAATGCCCTCTTCTTCGATTGGAACGACCTCGGCACGGCGGCGCAGCGACACGAGGCGATAACGTCCGAGCTCGCGTGGGCGCCGATCGGCTCGACGCTCGCGAGCCTCTTCTCGGGCGTGTCGGCGCAGACGCTGATGTCGCTCCAGGAGCTCGCCTACTGGCTCCACATCGGGATCGTGCTGGTCTTCCTGAACATGCTGCCCGGCTCGAAGCACTTCCACGTCATCACCTCGATCCCCAATACGTTCTTCGCGGACCTCAAGCCGCGCGGCGCGCTCGAGCAGATCAAGGACATGGACAAGCAGGAGAAGTTCGGCGTCGGCGACGTCAAGGACTTCACCTGGAAGCAGGTGCTCGACACCTACACGTGCACCGAGTGCGGCCGCTGCGAAGTCAACTGCCCGACGACCATCACGGGCAAGGTCCTGAACCCGAAGTTCCTCATTCTCGACATCCGTAACCACCTGTATTCACGAGAGAAAGAGCTCATTGCCGCGGGCACCCACGACGCCGCCGGGTGGGAGATCGAAAAGCACGGCAAGACGCTCATCGAGGAGGTGAAGGAGGAGGCGATCTGGGATTGCACCACGTGCCGCGCGTGCTCGGAAGCGTGCCCGGTGATGATCGAGCACGTCGACAAGATCGTCGATATGCGCCGTCACCTGGTCCTCATGGAGGCGTCCTTCCCGAAGGAGCTCAAGCAGACCTTCAAGAACCTCGAGTCGAAGGGCAACCCGTGGGGCCTGCCGACCAAGGACCGCATCAAGTGGGCCGAGGGCCTCGACATCCCGATGTTGGCCGACGCACCCGACGCCGAGTACGTGTTCTGGGTCGGCTGCGCTGGTGCCTACGACGAGCGTCAGAAGAAGGTCTCGCGAGCGCTGGTGAACCTCCTCCGCGAAGCGGGCGTGAAGTTCGCGATCATGGGCGAGGACGAGGGCTGCACCGGCGACCCGGCCCGCCGCGCCGGCAATGAGTACCTCTTCCAGCAGCAGGCGACAGCCAACGTCGAGGCGATGAACGCCGCCGGCATGAACAAGAAGAAGCTGGTCACCCACTGCCCGCACTGCTTCAACACGATCAAGAACGAATATCCGCAGTTTGGCGGCAACTTCGAGATTGTGCATCACTCGGTCTTGATCGAGCGGCTCGTGCGCGACGGTCGCCTGAAGCCGGTCAAGAAGCCCGAGGGCGTGACCAGGGTCACCTATCACGACAGCTGCTACATCGGCCGCTACAACGACGTGTACGAGGAGCCGCGCAACGCGCTCTCGTCGATCCCCGGCATCGAGCTGAAGGAGATGGCGAGGAACCGCACAACCGGCATGTGCTGTGGTGCCGGCGGCGCGCGCGTGTGGATGGAAGAGCATCGCGGCAAGCGCATCAACCACGTGCGGGTCGAGCAGGCGATGGAGACCGGTGCTGACACCATCGCGGTGGCCTGCCCGTTCTGCAACCTGATGATGGACGACGGCATCGGTGCCAAGCAGGCCAACGTCAAGGCTCGCGACGTGGCCGAGTTGGTCTGGGAATCGCTCGGAAAATCCTGAATTCGCCGAGCAGGCGAAGCCGTGGCGAGGCGAGAGCAAACAGAAAATTCGCTCATGAGACGCGCGCGGCCTCGTCAGGCTAAGCACTCGAATCAGAATGGGTTTCAGGCGAAGATCAGCCAGAATGCGTGGCGCGTGTTTTCTCCTGCGGTAAGTTCGCGGAGCGACCGATAGCGGGACCTGAATGTCGAGGGCCGCCGCATCGCGCCCTTGCTCCGGTCGCGAGGGAACGCGCATGACGTGGCAGTCTTTCATTACGATCAGTGCCTTGACGCTCAGCCTCGGTGCTTGCATGGGCACTTCCGAGAACCTCGGCCCCAGGCAAACGCCACGCCTGAGCAGCGAGGACGACCTCGACGAGAGACTCGGTCAGCGCGTTCGCATCATCGGTGAGGCGACCAACACCGACCATGGGCCATGTGTGGTCGACGCCGGCTTCGCGGTCTACCTCGACGAGTATCGCAAGTTTCCAGGCGACATCGTCGGCCGCCGCATCGAGGCGGCCGGCATCATCGAGCGCGACGGCCACCTCGGTGGCTTCACCCGGGTCGTCAACGGCAAGGCGATGGTGCTCTTGCGCGAAGCCACCTACTCGGTGCTCGGTCCCGCTCCGGTCGCCGGCGGCATGCGCCCGTAGACCTTTTCAGCAGGTGCTGCGACGGGCCGCGCGGGTGAGCCTTGCGCTGTCCTTGCCGAGGACCTCGTCGACCGCGCGGATCGCGGACTCGACGGCCCCGGCCATGTAGCCCTGGTAGCTGCTGCTGGTGTGCTCGCCAGCGAATGACAGGCGCCCGTGCGGCTCGGCTTCGACGCCGCCGATGCCGGTCCACTGGCCGATCAGATAGCCCGAGTAGCTCGCGCGTACCCAGGGTTCGCTCGGCCAGTGCGCGCTGACGGCGCCCGGCGTCTGGAGCGCCTGGATCCCCGGCCAGAGCGGCTCGAGCTGGGCGAGCAGGCGGCGCGCCCGCGCCTCGACATCGGGGTCGCGGTTGGCACCGAGGCCGATGCTGCCGCCGAGGTAGTTGGTCAGGACGCCATGCCGTTCATCGCGGCGCACGTGCGGATCCCACATCGATTGGTAGTCCGCGTCGCTGTAGACGCTGCCGTCTTCGCCGAACTCGAGCCACGGCCGCGCAGCGAGCGGCACGCACAGCTTGGCGTTGGTGCCGTAGCCGAGTTCGGCGATGGCGCGACGCTTGAGCGGCGACAGGTCGAGACCCGCGAGATCGAGTGTGCGCAAGATCGAGAAGGGCACCGTGCAGATCACCCGGTCCGCGCGCACGACCTTGCCGTTGGCGAACGCCACCTCGATGCGGCCGCCACGCACATCGCGTATCGCGGCGAGCGGCATGGCGTAGTGGATGCGGTCGCGATAGCGCGCGGCCAGGGTCTCGGCGACCCGCTGGTTGCCGTCGCGCACGCGATAGCGCTCGTCCGAGTCGCCATAGACCGCCCACGCGGCAGCGCCCGCGCTCTCGGCGAGGTTGTCATCCGAGAACATCATGATGAGGTTCAGGGCCGACTGGCGATCGACATCGAGACCATACTCATTGACGTAGGCCGTCTCGAGGATCTTGCGCGCGCGCTGGCCCGCGCCCGAGGCCGCTATGAACGCGCCGAGGCTCATCTGGTCGTAGCGCTCGGCGTTGGACGGATTGAGGTAGGAGATGTCCTCGCCGTCGCCGATCATCGCCTCGCGCGCTTCGAGGATGGCGCGCGCGAGCGGCACGAAGTCGCTGACGAGCTCGAGCTCGCTGACGCGTTGGCCATCGACGACATAGACACGGTCGAACTCGAGAGCACCGTCGGGCGCGCCGTCGAACAGCTCGAGGCCGAGTTCGCGCACCAGCGCCAACATCTCGGTGTGCGCCGAGTCGATGAACTCACCACCGAGTTCGACCGGGGCCGCGACGTTCGGCATCGCTATCGATCGGGTGCGACCGCCGGCCGTGCTCGCGGCCTCGTAGACCACCGCGTGCACGCCCGACTTCGCGAGCAGATGGCATGCAGTGAGCCCTGCGAGGCCCGCGCCGAGCACCACCACCCGCTCGCCATGGGACGGGTCATCGCCGCGTCGTGATGCGCAACCCGCGAGCATGAGTGGCGAAGCCGACGCGACCAACGCTGCGCCTCCGAACAGCTTCAGGAGGCGTCTTCGTTCGGCGGATTCCAACAAGCGCTCGGGAGCCGACGCGCCACCCCGCTCGATGAGCCGGGCCGCCTTCATCCAACGTGCTAGCGCGCGCGCGAGACCACGCTCAGACATGCGAACAAATCAGAGATTGTCGCATCTCATCGCTTGCGCGTCGGGGGCGTGGCACTTGTAGCAGACACGCTCGTTCTTGTTGCGTACGCGTACGCAGTCGCCGGTGCGCGTCCACGAGCTCGGGTGGGGGCTGATGCGATAGAACGTGCGCGCGACGACGTTGTCGCCAGCCGCGCCATGGCACGCGATGCAACTCGACTCGGTGTGACAGCTCGCGCATGCGCGGATGTTGCGCTGGGCCTGAAACGAGTGGTGGTTCTCGCCGCGGATCCCCTGGGCTGGAACCTCGCGCCCGGTCTCGTCGCGGAAGTCGACCCAGCCCGCGGGATGGAATGTCTTGCCGTCCGGCGGCCGGCTGCCCTCGACGTCGGCGACCTTGGTCGCGGTGTGGCAATCGATGCAGAACGACTGACTCCGGTGGCACGAGCTGCACTCGGGGTCGTTGCGTCGCGCGGGGATCGTGTGACTGACGATCCAGTTATTCGGGTGTACTTTCAGCGGCTTCTGCACGCCATTGTGGCAATCGATGCACTCCTTCTGGGTGTGGCAGGCGGCGCAGCCACCTTCGCCCAGGCTCGCGACGGCGCGATGGCTCTGCAGCCAGTTGTCGTCGTGCGCGTCCATGAAGTACCAGCCCTCGGGCGCGAGCTTGCCGCCCGGCAGGTTGGTCTCGACACGGCCATCGGGGTTGGTGAGATGGCAGGTCTTGCACGCGTCGGGCGCGCCCGAGTTCGGCGACTTCCCACCCTTGTGACCGTCGTGGCAATCGATGCACGTCGCCATCAGAGGCAGCGCGTTGTCGCGCGTCGCGAGGTCGATTTCGCCCATCGACTTGTGGCAGCGCTCGCAGCCGACACCCTTGTCGATGTGGGTCTTGTGGTTGAACTTGATGTTCGGCTCGGGCAGCACGATGCCGGCCGGGTAGACCTCGACCTTGCTGGTGTCGGTGAAGTCGGCACCCGGTAGCCACTTGGGCTCGAAGCCGGGGTGACACGTCGCACAGCTCGCGGGCGGGTCGGTCGGCTCACCACGCGCGGCGGCGGCCTGGTCATGGCAATCGAGGCACACCGCCTCCTTTGGGAGGTTGCGGTCCTTGGCCCGTAGGCTCGAGTTGATGTCGCTGTGGCACTCGGTGCACTTCACGAGCTCGATGTGCTTGGCGTGCGAGAAGCGCAGCGGAATGGTCTGATCGGGGAAGATCAGCTCACTCGGCGTGTGCTTGCGCCCGAACTTCTGGTCGGCGATCGCGACCTGCCCCTTGTCGGTCAGCGGATCGGCACTCGCGTGTACCTCGGGCGTCGTCACGAGGGGCACAGGGCCCATCGGCCCCGTCGGTCCCATTGGGGGGACCGGGTCCTCGGCCCGCACGGCCGTCACTGCGAGCACCGCGACCAGCGTCACGCCGCCCAGCACCAGCATCGCACCGAACGAAATAGACCCGCGTGCCGTGCCTTCGTTGCCCTTGTTGCGCTCGACCATCACAGCCACAGATCCACGTCGATGAGCGCGAAGACCCGGAACTGCTGGGTCTGGAGCTGGTTCATGTTGTGCTCCGCCACGATGGCGAAGGCTGCGCGCTTGTCGATGAGGTAGCGCCCGCCGACCTGGTAGCCGAAGGAGAACGCGTTCAGGTTGGCCTGGACCGCGTCGTCGAAGGCGAGCGCGGTGATGCGCGCCTCGAGCTCCCACTCGCGCGGCACGACGGCCCAGGTCCCGCTGACATCGGTGAGGAAGCGGTCACCTGCGTAGCCGCCGTCGTACGACAGGTCGACCGACACGCGGCCATCGATGCCACGCGCGCCGAAGCTGTGCATCCAGCCGCCCATCGCGCCGTAGCCGATCACCATGCTGTCGACGTTGCCGTAGAGGACGTCGCCCCGGTAGGCCTCGTTGCCCGCGAAGCCGAGCTTGCCGCCCGCGTAGATGCGGTCGTTCTTGCTCGGGTAGAGGCGCCAACGCAGGTTGACGTCGTTCATCGGGTAGCTCGAGAAGATGTTGAAGATCGAGTCGCCGTCAAAGCTCGGCGTGGTGCGCACGTACTCGAGCTCGATCTCGTGGGCGTCGCTGGCGCGGATGCGCGCGCCATACTGGATGCGCTCGAAGCGATAGTTGAACATGTCCCAGGTCATCACACCCGAGAGGTCGACGCCCTCAACGATGCGCTGGTGGAAGCTGCCGCCGACCTTCTCCTGGTCGACCGCGCCGCCCGAGAAGTAGCGCCGATAGGCGAGCCGGTAGCGCGCGTAGTCGAGGTTGCGCGTGACCAGCGCCGCGCCGAAGACGATCGTCGGAACGTCGCCATTTTCTTCGATGCCAGCGATGTAGCGGGTGCCGTCGACCTCGAGCTGCCAGTCGTTGATGCCCCACATCTCGTTCTTGACCTCGGAGCCCGCCATCAGCTCGACCCCGATGAACCAGGGCGTGTTTACGGTCACGACCGCGCCGTCGAACATCAGGTAGTCGAGGCCGTCGGCCAGCAACTGACGTCCGACACGCAGGTCGAAGAGCCCGCCGACGAGGTCGTGGCCTTCGAGCCAGGCGTATTGAATCGAGAGCTGCGAGCGGTCGGCGGTCGGCACGCGCTCGATCTCCGCGTCACTCAAGCCGAAGTCGACGTCGAAGCGGAACATGCTGCTGAACGACCAGTGGCTCTCGCCGCTGCCTTCGAGGTCGTACATCGACAGCCCGAGGTACTGGTGGAGGCGGTTCCTGTTGAGCACCTCGTTGCCACTGGTGACGAGCTGGTAAGCGTCGCCGAGCGTCTGAGCTTCGATCCGGAACTCGATGGCGTCCGCCCGCGGTGCAATTCCGCAGACGATCATCGAGGCTGCTATGACGGCACCACAGATTCTCACGGCGAGACGATCACGCAAATCGAGCACATGCGCAACACGGACCTTGGCCCCGAACTCAACTCGGGGTGAGCAGGTTCTTCAGGCGCTCAGCCGTGATAACCCACGGCTTGCGACAGTACTCGCACGTCAGCGAGACGACCTCGCCCTGGGCGATGATCTGCACGACCTCGTCGCGGCCGAGCGTTGCAATCGCGCCCAGCACGCGGGCCTCAGAGCAGTCGCAGCCCGAGCGCAGCGCGCCCTCGAAGAGGTCCTCGTGCGGCATTCCATAGAGCAGCTCGTCCTTCAGGATGCGCGGGTCGGCGTCGTGCTGAAGGAGGAACGCATCGATATGGGGGAAGTCGTGCGCGAGGCGCTCGGTCATCACCGCCAGCGGGCCCTCCTGAATCTCAGGCAGCACCTGCACGATGTAGCCGCCAGCCGCGACGACGCGGCCCTCGTCGTCGATGGTGGTCGCGACGACCAGCGTCGCGACGACCTGCTCCGACTCCTGCATGTAGACCATCAGCGCCTGCGACATCTGCGTGCCGCTGGCCTCGACGATGCTCTGGTGGAGCTTGCCGCCAGGCAGGCTGCGGATGACCTTCAGGATGGCGCCCTCGCCGAGGAGCTCGCTCATCGCGGCGTTGCCGAGGCGATTGACCAGGCCTCGCGTGAGCGCGCCGCTGGTGTCGCCAGCGTCGGGATGTGCGTCCGCCAACATCTGGCCGCGCTCGCTGCGCGACAGGATCGTCTGCACGCGATGCGCGGGCGACATCGTCTCGCGCACCAGGATGGCGCCGGTCAGGAGCTCGCCGAAGACGCGTGCGTCCTGACCCGAGACCTCCTGGATGGCGGTCGTGGCGCGCACGAGATCGGTCGTTCGCACCGTGATGACGCGGAAGGAACCGTCGAGGGTGATAGCACGGATGACGCGGTCGCCCACCTGAACCCCTTGCGCCGCGCGGCGGCGTCTGCCAATTCGTCTGCATCCGGGCCATCGCACGCGCAGTCTTGCTGCCCGACGACATGCTCGCGAACCGGGGTCTCATGCCACGACCCGGCCGCCGATCGAAAGGGAATCCACAATGCGCCTCATACACCGCTTCAGCCGCATCGCGTCTCGCTGGTCCAGCTCCGCCTCGCGCGGGGCGCTCGTCGGGGTCGCCGGCGCGAGCCTCGCACTCGGGGCCATTGCGGCGTCGGGGTGCGGCCCGAAGCCGAAGGCGAAGGCGAAGGTCGATGTCGTCGGCGCGACTACGCCGAGCGACCCGGCCGGGCCCGAAGCCCCGGTCGAAAAGCCCGAGGAACGCACGCGTGGCGGCGTCGACCTGGGCGTCGCGCTCGAGAGTGCGGGTGCCGCGCGCGCTGAAGTGTTCGCCGCGGCGCAGCTCCTCTCGAAGGATCGGCCGGCCGCGGTCGCCCAGCTGATTGGCCTCAAAGGCGCGGCCAAGGCCACAGTACTGGCTCTCTTCGAGAGTCGGAACCTCGACGAGCTCATCGGTGCGTTGCTGGTCGTGCAGGCCGACGGCGACCCGACAGGAACCCGTGCGGATGCGAGCGAGCAGGTGTTCGCGCTGCTCGATCACGAGGTCGGCGCGGTGCGCGACGTCGCGTGGGAGACCGCTTCGAAGGTGGCCGACGGTGCGGGCCTGGCGAAGCTGCTGCCGGGCCTCGCCCACGACAAGGCGCTCGCGGTCGTGCGGCTGCTCGCGGCCTGGGATGGTGAGCCGGTGCAGACGGCCTTGTGGCAGCTCGTTACCGGTGCCGACGCGGAGCTCGCGATCGAGGCGGCGCTGGCGCTCAGCTCGCCAGGCAAGGGTGCTGGGTCGCATGTCAGCGCGCAGCTCGAAGGCTTCGTAAAGGACGCGAGCGACGCCCACCTGCGCCTCGCATTGATCGTGAACCGCCGCTTCCCGCACGACCCGAAGGCGAAGCTCTCGGCCGTCATGAAGGACGCGATCGACCGCGCGCTGAGCACCAAGGACGAGCCGCTGGTGATCGAAGGTGTGCGCTCGACTGCGCTGTTGCCAGCCGAAGAGCGTGAACCCCTCTACGAGCAGCTCGCCCTCGACCCGCGTCCCGCCGTGCGCGCGGTGACCGCCGAGATGCTCGCGCGCGTCACCACGGCCACTTCGAGCACGGTGCTGCTCGGCAAGCTGCTCACGGATGCGGAAGGCGACGTGCGCATGGCGGCGGCCAGTGCGCGAGCGCAGATCGGCACTCCGGCCGAGCGGCTCGCGGCGCTGCAGCCGCTGCTCACCGACAACCATCGCGGCGTGCGGCTCGCGGCCTCGCTGTCATTGGCGCAGCCGGACATGGTCGCGCTGTGCAGTGAGCTGCTCGTAAAGCAGCTCGATCGCGAAGACGACGAAGGCCGCAAGGTGATCCTCGGGGCGCTGACGAGTTCGAGCAATCGCGTGGGTCTGCTCACGGTCATCGACATGCTCGGCGGCAGCGACACGAAGCGCGCCGTCGCGGCACACTTCGCGCTGACGTCGGCGACCAAGCAGGACTTCGCGGTCGACATCGGCGCGTGGAAGGCGTGGCTCGACAAGACGTATCCCGCACCGGCCGCACCCGCGCCCGCCGCGACCGCACCCGACAAGGAGCCGAAGGCGCCGACCGAAAAGCCGAAGGCACCCGCGCCGAAGTGATGCGTCGGCAGCGGCAAGCGATTCGGGGCGGCTCAGGCCTTCGGGTCGGACTCGCCCGCCAGCTCGTCGGCGACCGCGCCGAGCACGCTCATCGCGGCCGCGAGCTCTTCCGGGGCGAAGCGCGCAAGCGCCCGCTTCACGATGGGCTCCGGTCCGAGGCCCTTCGACTCGCAGGCCTTGAGACCGGCTTCGGTCAGCTCGAGCACGGCCTTGCGTGCATCGGTGTCGCTCTTCGCGCGCGATACCAGGCCACGCTCGAGCAGGCGCTGCAGGATCCCGGTCACGGTCGAGGCATGCAGTTGCACGACCCCGGCCACATCGCTCGCCGACAGGCCGGGCTCTTTCGCGATGGCACGCAGCACCATTCGCTGCGGGCCGGTCACACCACCATCACGCGCCGTCAGCTTCGACGACGACTGCAGGCGATGCTCGATCGCGCGCATGAGCCGCAACAGCTCGGCCGCTTCGGCCAGGCTGCCGGAGGACTTCTTGGTCTTCGCCGCTGGTGCCATCAACGTGCCTTGGTCAGCCGGAGCTTCACGACGTTGATCATCGCTTCACGCACAATTCGCCCTGACATCTTGGATTGTCCCACGCGACGGTCGGGGAAGATGATCGGCACCTCGGCAATGCGAAAGCCAGCGAGGTGGGTACGGTAGGTGAGCTCGATTTGAAACGCATACCCTTTGGAAGTGACTCCAGCGAGGTCGATCGTTTCGAGGACGTTCCGTCTGAAGCACTTGAAGCCGCCCGTCAAGTCGCGGAAGGGCAGCCCCATGACAGTGCGCGCGTAGAGATTGCCGCCCATGCTCACGGCCTTGCGAAGCCACGTCCAGTCTTCCGTGCCGCCGCCCGGCATGTAGCGGCAGCCGAGCACGAGGTCGGCATCGGCGACCCGCCTCAAGAACTCGGGCAGGTACTTCGGCTGGTGCGAGAAGTCCGCGTCCATCTCGAACACGAACTGGTAGTCGCGCACGAGCGCCCAGCGGAAGCCCTCGATGTAGGCGGTTCCGAGACCTTGCTTGCCGGGCCGGTGGAGCACGTGCACGCGCTTGTCCGCCGCGGCGATCGCGTCGGCGATGGCCCCCGTTCCGTCCGGCGAGTTGTCGTCGACGACAAGGACGTGCACGTCCGGAACGACCTCGTGGATCGCCGTCAGGAGGAGCGGCAGGTTCTCGCGCTCGTCATAGGTCGGCACGATGATCAGCGCGCCCGCGCCTGTGAGGCTCGGGGCGACCGCGGTTCCGGCAGCTGGGGTTGAGACCGACATCAGAATGACTCCGCGTAGAACGAATCGATGAGCGAGCGATAGCGCTCGGCGATACGCGAACGTCGCAACGTCTGCGTCGGGGTGAGCGTGCCAGCCTCGGCGCTGAGACCGGTCGCCAGCACCGCGTGCTTCTTCAGCACCGCATGCGGCGGCAGCTGCTGGTTCACCCGCTGGACGAGCGCCGAGATGCGCGCGTGAACGACCGGGTGTCGCGATAGCGCTTCGGCGTCGAGGTGAGTCAAGTGCTCGGCCTCGGCGAGGCGCGCGAGTTCGTCGGGATCGAGCGCGATGAGGGCCGTCGCGAAGTCCCGCCGCTCGCCATGGACCAGCGCCTGCGCCACGAGCGGCTCTTCGCGCAAGGCCGCCTCGATGGGGCGCGGCGCGAGCGTGCGACCGTTCGACAGGACGATTATCTCGCGCTTGCGGCCAGTGATGAAGAGTCGCCCCTGCTCGTCGATGCGGCCGAGGTCGCCGGTTGCAAACCAGCCGTCCGCGTCGAAGGCACGCGTCGTCTCGCCGGGATCGCGCCAGTAGCCCGGACTGACCTGGGGACCGCGCAGGAACAGCTCGTCGTCGGGGCCGATGCGCTGCTCGATGCCGGGTAACGCGCGCCCGGCGCAGCCGATGGTGGGAGCCAGATCGGTACTTGCGAACGGCACGTCGAGGTGGGTCAGCGCGAGCGTCTCGACCAGGCCGTAGGCTTCGCGCAGCGGCACCCCATGGCGCAGATAGAAGCCCTGCACGCCCTCGCCGAGCGGCGCCCCACCCGACAGATACAGGCGACAACGCCCACCGAAGCGCTTGGCGAGCGCCGACTTCACGACCCGCTCGACGATGCCGAAGCGGATACGCTCACCCAGAGACGGCTCGCTGTCGCGCAACTCGCCGGCCCAGCGCGAGACCAGCGCGGGGATGGCGCCGCCGGTCTTCAGCGTGCGCATTACGTCGGCGCGCGCGCGCTCGTAGATGCTTGGTACACCAACCATTATGGTCGGTCGCAGCACCTTGGCGTCATCGAACATGGTCGCTTCAGAGCGGGCTAGAGCGGTCACCAGCGGCGGCTCCGGTGGCGCCGCGGGCGTCGTACCCGGCTCGATGACCCGCGGCCGCGGTGGCCCGACCAACGCCGCCCACAACATCGCGCGCGTGAAGGCCTGTGCCAGCGGCATCGCCAAGAGCTGCACCTCGGGCTCTTTCGAGGGCTTCTCGGGCCAGGGCAGGACCGGCATCAGCTCGGACGTTAGCGCGCGCACGTTGTGGTGCGTCCACATCACGCCCTTGGGCTGCCCCTCGGTGCCGGGCGTATAGCAGATGGTCCAGCACTCGTCGGCGCCATGCCCCTCGCCGCTGTCCGCGGTCGGCGCGCCGAGCTGCTCGAGTGCGGCCAGCGTCACCGGCGGCGTGCCCATCGGCCCGAGCTCGGCGAGGCCCGCGCTAGCCCCGGACGCGAGCGTCATCACCTCGTCGATCAAGACCAGGCGCGGCTCGCGCGCGAGCTTGCCACGGATGTGGAGCAGCTTCTTGGCCTGCCACGGATTCTCGGCGATGACGACCTGTGAGTCGCTCGCCTCGAGGACCCGCCGCAGCGTCTCTGGCTCGATGTTGGGAAACAGCGGCACGCTGACGAGCCCCGCCATCACACACGCGACGTCGACCAGCACCCACTCGAGGCGCGTGTCGCAGAGGATGGCGACCCGCGCGGACGGCGGCAGGACGCCATCGGCACCGAGGGTCTGGAGGCCATTCGCGATGGCGCGCGCGCGTGCCTCCAACGTTCGCCACGTGATGCTCACGGGCTTATTGGACTTCGTCGCAGCCGGCGTCGATCCGGGCGTCGTTGCACCCGCGACGCGTACAGACGCGACCGTCCTCAGCGCCTCGGCATCAGGGTGCGCGCGTGCCCGCGCGACGAAGAGGTCGTGGAGAGTCGGACCAGACCTGGCTTCCCCGGCTGCGGGGCGGGCGTTCGGCACCCGCGCTCCATGCCGCAAAGGCGCCTGGAGGTCAACGCGTTCACGCACTGGCAAGGAAACTGGACGATCAGATCCAGCCCCGGGATATAGCCTTGCATGATCGATCGTCGACAGTCGCGCCGCGTCCGTGTGGGTAGCCTTCGTAGCCGGATCCGCGCAGGTCTCGTGGTGGGCCTGGTCGCGGGCGGCGTCTGGGTCGCGCTCGAAGAGCGGCCCGATCGCGCGCTGGCTAAGGCGGCCATCCTGGCTGGGCGCCCGGCGCTGACGGTGACCTCGCTGGTCCATGACGGCGATGGCGGCGTGACCACGTCGAACGCACCCGTCTCCCAGAAGAACGCGCAGGGTTCGGCGGCCTCTGCGGACAGCAACGACGCGGGAACCCGCTGGGCCATCCCGGCGGGTGCGATCGACCCGAAGCACGCGACCGTGATGGACGGCAAGCTCGGCCAGGTGCTCGCGGACGGCACGCGCGTCCAGCTCACGCTCGACCCGCGCCTGCAGAGCGTCGCCCAGGCCACCCTCGAGCGATACAAGGTCGAGTGGGGCGCGGTCGTCGCCATCCGCCCGCAGACCGGCGAGGTGCTCGCCTTCGCCGAGCATGCCGACGGCCGCCCCGACCTGTCGCGCCTGCCGCTACACGCCGGCGCACCGGCCGCCAGCATCTTCAAGATCATCACGTCGAGCGCGCTCCTCGAGTTCGGCGGCCTCGGGCCCGACTCCGAGATGTGCACCCACGGCGGGCACCACAAGCTCACGCTCTACAACCTCAAGCCCAGCGAGCGCCTCGACACCAGGTGCGAGACATTCGCGCAGTCGCTCGGTAGCTCGAACAACGTCGCGTTCGCGCGCTGGGCCGACGAGAAGCTCGAGCCGAGCCAGCTCCAGGCGATGGCCAACCGCTTCCTGTTCGGCAAGCGCATCCCCTTCCCGTGGGCCGTCGGCGTCTCCGAAGCACGCATCCCGACCGCCAGCCGGCTCGGGCTCGCGCGTGCCGCAGCGGGCTTCGAAGGCACTACGCTGTCGCCGCTGCACGCAGCACTCATCGTCGCTGCGATCGCCAACGATGGTGTGATGATGGCGCCGTACATGGTCCAGCACGCCGACAAGGGAGGGACCGCCGTCTTCGACGCGACGCCCGCCAAGCTCGCCGAGGTGCTGACGCCCGAGCTCGCGTCCAAGCTGCGCGCTATGCTCGAAGAGACCGTGACCTCCGGCACCGGCCGCAAGTTCTTCGAGAAGAAGGGCCAAGCTCGCCTGCCCGTGCGAGCCGGCGGCAAGTCGGGCAGCCTCGCTGGCAAAGAAGACGGCCAAACCCGCAACTACTCGTGGTTCGTCGCGTTTGCGCCGATCGACAAGCCCGAGATCGCGGTCGCGACCCTCGTCGTCAACGGCGAGGAGTGGACCGTCAAGGGCGCCGTGCCCGCGCGCGACGTGCTCGATGCGTACTTCGACCGCGGCCCGAAAACGGTCGACCCCGCGGACCGCGACCCGCTCGCTGCACCTTAGTGCTCTTGCCCGCAGGCGATCTGACTCCGTCGCCCGTACAGCAACCGTTCGGCATGTCACCGCGAGCAGCGAAGGGTGGCGAGGCGGCCGTGCAATAGCACCCGGGTGGGCCTGACACGTTGCCAGTCATCTTGTAGGGTGCCCGCCGGCTTTGGGACTTGAGAAGACGGAGGACCACGATGCGTTTGACATTTACGGCAGCGGTGTGTGCGGTGATCGGCCTTGGGCTTGGCGCCTGTGGCGACGACGATGAGTGCTCGGACAGCTCGAAGTGCGTAGCGGCCGACACGCAGGACACGAGTGAGACGACGCCGGATACCGTCGCCGAGACGACCGCCGAGACGACGCCGGATACCGTCGCCGAGACGACGCCGGATACCGTCGCCGAGACGACGCCGGATACCGTCGCCGAGACGACCGCCGAGACGGTCGAGGAAGTGACGCCGGCCGAGACCGTCGAGGAGACCTCACCCGAGGTCGTCGTCGCAAAGGTCACCTGGGACGACGTCTACGACATCTTCGCGTCGAGCTGCACGCCTTGCCACAACTCGGCGACGGCCGGCGGCGGCCCCTCGGGTGGTCACTCGATCGCGTCGACCGACAAGGCGGTCGCCTACGCGGCCTCGCAGCGCAACGCCAACATCGGGAAGTGCAGCGGCAAGACCATCGGCGAGTGCGCGCTCATCCGCATCAAGGATGGCTCGATGCCGGCCAGCGGCGACTGCAGCCGCACCCCGAAGGGCCCCAAGTGCCCCGACGCGGCCGAGCAGGCGCTCATCCAGCAGTGGATCGACGACGGCATGCTCGAGACCAACTAGCTATTTTAGTTAGTCTTTTAGCGCGAACAAGCGGCGGGTATTGGCGGCAGTCTGCGCGGCGATCTCTTCGAAGGGTCGTCCGCGCACCTCCGCCAGCGCCGTGATGATGTGAGGCAGGAGTGCCGGCCGGTTCAGCTCACCGCGATGCGGCACGGGCGGCTGGTCCGGCGTGTCGGTCTCGACCAGCAGCCGTTCGGCCGGGGTCGCCGCAGCCGCCTCACGCAAGCGCCGCGACTGCGGGAACGTCAGTGTGCCCGCGAACGACAGGTGCAACCCGAGCGCGAGCAGCTTCTTCGCGAAGGCTGCCGACCCGGAGAAGCTGTGCACCACGCCACCCGCGGCCGGCAGCCCCTCTTCGCGCAAGACCTGCAACGCGAGCTCGTCGGCGCGCAACAGATGCAGCACGACCGGCAGCTCGAAGCGCCGCGCCAGCCGCAGCTGTTCGCGAAACGCGTTGGTCTGGGTCGCGATGGCGGCCTTCGATGCTGGTGTGAGCCGGTCGAGCCCGGTCTCGCCGAGCGCCACTGGTCGGTGAGCGCCGAGCGCTGCTTCCAGCGCGACGTACATGCCCTCGAGCGTCTCGCAGTCGAGGTCGGGGATTATCTGCGGATGGATCCCGAAGACGGTGTGGAGCCGCGGCAAGCGCCTGGCGAGTTCACGCTGCATGGCCCAGCCGGCAGGGTCCACGCCGGCCATCACGATGTCCTCGACCCCGACCGCACGCGCCTCGGCGACCGCCGCCTCGGGGCTCTGGCCGAGTCGATCGCTGTCGAGGTGGCAGTGCGCGTCGATCATTGCCGGCTAGTGCCGCCCCTTGTTCGCCGCTTCCAACCAGCGGGTCATCCCACTCCACGCCCGGTCAATCGCGTCGATGCCATCGCGTTCGCGGCTGAGGGAACCGTTGATCCGGCCATCATAGGCCTTTCTGATGCCCGCGACGAAGTCAGCCAGCAACGGATCGAGCTCGGGATCGAGTGGCTTGATGTCCTTCAAGCAACGCAGCGCGTTCTCCGCATCGGTTGGAGGCAGCGTTGCGCGAGTTCGCCCGAGCGCGTTGTCGACCTGCTGCGCGCACCCGAAGGCCTTGTTCACCTCGAACGTGAACGTCGCCGGGTCGCTCATGCGAGCCGGCATCTGCCACATCAACATGGCCGTCACGGCGGCGACGACCACCCCACCCGCGGCGACCGCACCGGCAATCCAGATGCGGCGCGCGAACGCCCTGCCCTCCCAGAAGCCGAAGCCCGCGCCCATCGCCGCGCCGGTCAGAAAGCCGCCCAGATGGGCGACGTTGTTGACCTTGGCGACGATGAGTCCAAAGAGCGCGTTGAGGACGAGCAACTGGATCGCCTGCTGGGTCACGGGATTGCCGAAGTTCCCGTCGGATATCCTTCGCTTGACGATGGTGCAGCCGATGATGCCCGCGACCGCACCGGAAGCGCCCGCGCCGCCGATCCCCATCACCTGCGAGGCGAGGAAGCCGACGATGCCGGCGGTGACGTACATGAAGAAGTACGCGAACGACCCGATATCCTGCTCGAGGTGGCGGCCCGTCCACCACAACGTGAGCGTGTTGAACGTCACGTGCAGGAGGCCGAGGTGCAGGAAGATCGGCATCACGATGCGCCACCACTGACCATCGGCGACGAGGTCGGTGCGCTGCATGCCGAGCCGCAAGAGGGTCGCGGTGTCGGGCGTGAACAGCTCCATCCCGGAGTCGGTCGACTGCTGGCCACCGATCATGACGATCAACAGGTAGACCAGCAGGTTCGCCAGCACGAAGCCGATCGTCACGGGGATGCCGCCGCTCTGACCGACCTTGCCGAGGCGACTGACGCTCGCCGACACCGAGTTGGTGTCCTTGCCGCAGTAGGGACACACGCGGTCGAGCCCGACGAGCTTGCCGCAACTGGGACACATCTTCGGTCGACCGCTCAAGAGACCTCGCGCACGTGAAGCGCGCTCCCGCGTCGCGCCCTGCCGCTGCTACGGGTACCCACGACCGGCGCGATGAGCAAGCATCACACGCATCACTTCATCCACGGGCGCTTCGATGCCGCCTCGCGTGAAGCGGTGAGGAAGCGCAGCGCCAGCGGCTCGAGCTGCTCCCACGCGACGCCCTCGTTCAGCGTCGTCTCCACCATGCGTCCGAGCTCGGTCAGCTCTGGATGTCCCATGGTGCTGCCCGATCCCGCCACGCGATGCGCCACGTCGCGCAGGCGCACCCGCTCCTTTGAGCGGACAGCGTCCTCCATCACGTACACGCGCTCCGCCAGGACCGCGTAGAACTTCTGCAAGAGGTCGGGCGGCACCTCGGGCGGCGCCCCCTGCCCCGGACGCGCGTGCTGCGAGGTCACCGCGCGGCGCGGTGAATTGGTTATCGTGGTCGCTGCGAAGCGTGGGTCCGAGGGTCTGCGCTGGCCGACCGACTCGGGTGGACGCGTTGCAACCGCAGGAGCCGCAGGCACCGGCAAGGTCGGCAGCGTCGGCGATGACGGCTGCCGCGCCAAGGTCGGGCGCGGGGTAACTGGCCGCGTCTTATGCGCAAGCGCGTCGTGCCCCGCCTCCGCGAGCACGTGATGGAACAGCGCGGCCAGACGCGCGACCAGGCGATTGCCGATGATCGGCTTGACGATGAAGTCGTCGACGCCCGCGCTGAGTGCCAGGGAACGGGTCTCGACCATCGCGTCGGCGGTGAGCGCCACGACCGGACGCTTGTCGCCCTGTGCACGCAGCGCACGCACGAGCTCCAGGCCGTCCCCATCGGGCAGCTGCAGATCGGTCAGCACGAGGCCGATGGTCGTGTCGCCCGCGAGCCGCTCGAACGCCTCCGCGAGCGAGGCCGCCTCGATCACCCGGGCACCGCCACCACCCAGGAAGTGCGCGACAATACGACGATTATCGTCGGTGTCGTCGACCAGCAGCACGTTGCAGCCATCGAGGCGCGCCGACTCGGCCTCGTCCGGTCGCAAGAGCCCGCTGCGCGTGACCAGGCGCGCCGGCGTGGTCGCCTTCGTGAGGGCCTGGTCGATCGGCAAGGTCAACGTGAACGTGCTGCCGACGCCGACTACCGAGCGCACCGAGATGTCGCCGCCGAGCATGCGCGCGAGCCGCCGCGCGATGTCCAGGCCGAGCCCGACGCCGCCTGCGCGCGCGCGGGTACCGCGTTGTTCGACCTGCTCGAAGGGCAGGAACAGACGTTCGAGGTCCGCCGCGCCGATGCCAACGCCGGTGTCGATCACCTCGAGCACCAGCTCGCTAGCGCCTTCGACCTCGCGCATCTTCGCGTGGAGCGCGACCTGTCCACTCGGGGTGTACTTCACCGCGTTGCCGACGAGGTTGATGAGGATCTGCCGCAGGCGCAGCGGGTCGGTCCGGATCCGCGCGGGCAGCTCGGTCTCGGACACGACGATCAGCTCGAGACCACGCTCGACCGCGCGCGGCTCCATCAGGACGCCGACCTCCTCGAGAACGGTCGTCGGCTCGGTCGGCACGAGGTGCAGGTCGAGGCGGCCGGCGTCGATCTTCGCGAGATCGAGCACGTCATCGAGCAGCGCAAGGAGATGTTCTGCCGAACGCTGGAGGCGCTTGGACCACTCGCGCGTCTCGGCGTTCGCTTGCTCGGTCGCGGCGATGAGGTTCGCGTAGCCCATTACCGCCGATACCGGCGTCCGGATCTCGTGGCTCATGTTCGCGAGGAAAGCGGTCTTCGCCCGTGACGCCCGGTCGGCCGCGCTGCGCGCCTCGGCTAGCTCGCGCTCCTGTGCCCGGGTCTGGAGCTGCAGCTCGTTCTCGACGTCGCGCAGCCGTGTCTCAGCCTCCGCCAGCGCGGCCGTCGTCGCCCCGAGCTCACCCTCGGCCGCGATGCGCGCGCGACGCTCCGCATCGAAGCGCGCATACGCGACGCCTGCCTCCGCGGACGCGACCACGGCCTCCGCGGACGCGACCACGGCCGCCGTTGCCTGAGGCATGGCAGCCTCAGACGATGCTGTGGCCTCATTCCGCTCGATGACCATCCGCGAAAGGGCCTCCCATGCCCGTGAGGGAGGCTAGTCCCATCCGCACGCGGAGGGGAAGAGGGTTGCAACCCGCTTGCAACCGAAGCTCGCATCGAGGAGGCAAAGGTGTGCTCGGATCGCCGCTGACACGAGCCCAGGAGATGACCCGTCGTCCTGAACGTCTCGTCGCCACGACGACCCGAGCGCCTGGCTCGGCTCCTAAGCGACATGCGTGCCAACCGTAGCAGAGCCGCCGTGCCGCCTCGTCTGCCCAGGCGCTGGTGCCGGCGACGCGCCCGCGCCGGGCCGCATGAGCCGCAACCGTAATGCGAAACGTGCCAAAACGATACACTTGTGCCACCTTGGCCTAGCTATGTCGAACGCTCCCGATCCCCGTGCCGCCAACGAACCCCAGCCGACGGTGTTGGTCATCGACGACGACCCGCTCGTCTGCGAGCTCATCTGCCATTGGCTCGCGGGCGCGGGCTATCGCAGCGAGGTCTCGGCCGACGGCGAGATAGCCCTCACCTCGCTCGGCCGCGTCCTGCCTGACGTCGTCGTGCTCGACCTGTCGTTGCCCGGCATCGGCGGCCTCGAAGTGCTGGTCCGAATCCGCGACGCGATGCCACGCACCCCGATCGTCATCCTCACCGGCACGACCGACGTCGCGACCGTCGTGACCGCGATGCAGCGCGGCGCCCACGACTATCTCCTCAAGCCTGTCGACCGCGCCAAGCTGCTGACGACCGTGGGTAACGCCTACGAGCGCGGCCGCCTCGCGCAACGCGTCGCCGAGCTCGAGCTGACGCGAGAGCGCGACCAGGGCGCGCTCGGTTTCCCCAACATCGTCGGCCGCTCGCCCTCGATGCGCGTCTTGTTCCGCCAGATGGAGCGGGTCGCGACCTCGGACGTGACCGTGCTCGTTCGCGGCGAGAGCGGCACGGGCAAGGAGCTCGTCGCGCGCGCCTTACACGACCACTCGGTCCGCAAGAAGGGTCCATTCGTCGCCATCAACTGCGCCGCCATTCCGGAAAGCCTCCAAGAATCCGAGCTCTTCGGGCACGAAAAGGGCGCCTTCACGGGCGCTGTCGCACGCCACTCCGGCCGCTTCGAGCAGGCCCACGGCGGCACCCTGTTCCTCGACGAGATCGGCGAGATCGCCCCATCGCTGCAGGCCAAGCTGCTGCGCGTCTTCCAGGAGCGGCGCTTCCATCGCGTCGGCGGCACCCAGGAGGTCCAGGTCGACGTGCGCATCGTCGCCGCGACCCACCGCGACTTGAACGCCGAGGTCCACGCCGGCCGCTTTCGCGAGGACCTCTACTACCGCATCGCGGTCTTCGAGCTCGAGGTCCCGCCGCTGCGCGAGCGCGTTGGCGATCTGCCGCTGCTCGTCGCGCGCCTGCAGAGCGAGCTCGAGAAGAAGCACGGGCAACCGACCCGCACGCTCGATTCCGCAACGCTCGACGTGCTCGCGACCTACGACTGGCCCGGCAACGTGCGCGAGCTGCAAAACGCCCTCGAGCGCGCGGTCGTCGTCGCCTCGGGCGGCATCGTCCGGCCCGAAGACCTGCCACGGCGCGTGGTCGAAGCGCGCCGCAAAAAAAGCGCCGCGCCGCCGCACGCCGTTCCTCCGCCATCACTCGAAGTGCCGCCAGCCAGCGCGACCCGCAACGAGCCGCCCTCGCCCGAACCCGCACCACAAGCCATTCCCAGCGATCGAGCAACGCGTGTGAGCACCACGAGACCCATGGCCGACATCGAGCGCGATGCCATCATCGAAGCCCTCGACAAGACCCACTACAACATCAGCGAAGCCTGCCGATTGCTTGGGATCCCAAGAACCACCATGTATCGGCGCCTACGCCGCCACAACATCCCAGCAGCCCGCGAGTAACTGGCGCATTGAGCGGATCCCCGTGGCCGCCGAACCACCGCGATTCGCGAAGGAGCCGGAGGCGAATCCAAGGAGGCGCCCGAAGGGAGCGACGAGGCGTACGCTTCGTACGCCGCAGGAGCGACCGAGGGACCGACGAAGGAGTCGCCCCGGCTCCGAGCGAATCGAAAAGGTCGGCGAGCGATCACAGCCAGAGGTTCAGGGGGGCCCGGTCTGGATCGCTCGCCGATAGCGACGCGCCTCGCGCTACTGCACGAGATCGCCACCGACGCGGAGCCCGAATCGACTCCGCTGGGTTGGGCTCGTCTTGGGTCCGTTTTCGATCGCTGGCACATGCAGCGCTTCGGTCGCGGACCGGCCCGCGAGGGCCTCGACGAGGATGCTTGGACGTTGATGACAAGCGGTCTCCACGAAGGCCGCGGCCTCGTGGCTCTTCTTGTTGGTAAAGACCGGATTGACCCACTCGGTCGGCGCCATCTGTGAAGTGTCGGTGGCTCCGAAGCCGCGCGTCGGCGATGGCTTGCGCGCGCGGTCGACCTCGGACACTGCCTCGAGCTCGGGCTCGGTGCGCCCATTGCTCGACTTCTTCTGACGAACGGGGCGCATGGCGGCGAACTCGGGCATGCGCGCGACGATGCTATCGACCGCGACCAGCACGGCACCGTCGGCGGGACAGAACTTGTAGCTCTTTCCCCACGCGCTCCCACACATGCCGCAGACCCGCTCGATCATGGCCTCCGCCTCGGACCCGATCATGCTCGACTCGCGTCAGGCATGCTCGGAATCACAGTCGCCCCGAGGCGAAACAGCTCGGGTTGGAGGCCACCCCCAGGTCGCCTCCTCTGCGGAGTTTTGCAGAATGCGATCCAAGCCGATGTGGCACACATCGAGCGGTCGGCTTCGCGATCAGGGAACCGTGAGGCAGCCCGGGAAGGCGACGCCACCGAGGCACTTGCCGGGCGTCGCGGCGACGCCAGCACCGACCGTCTTGTGATTGACGAAGGCACCGCTCACGTCGGGCGAACGGGTGCTCGACTGGTCGGACGGCACCGTCGCGAAGAACTCGCTCGCCAGGAGCTCGCCGCTCGCGCTCGTCAAGCGAACCGTCTCGGGCGCGGTGTTGTTGAGGCTGAGCGTGTGGGTCTTGTCGTCGATCGCGACCATGCCAGCCGCGGTGAACTGCTGCGCGAGCTTGCCGTACACGACGACCGCCTCCCCCTGGCCGAGGCACACCGCGCCGAACGTGAAGCGCGCGGCGTTGTCGCCGTCGCCGAGCTTCACGCCCGTCAGGAGCAGCGCACCACCGCTGTTGTTTACGATCTCGACGAACTCATCCTGCACGGTCTCGGCGGTGCCGTCACCGTTGGAGTCGAAGCCCGCCGGGGGGTCGAACAGGACCTCGTTTATCGCCAGGTCACCGGCGACCGGCCCAGGCCCGCAGGTCGGACCGACATCCTCAATTGTCTCGGTCACATCGCTGACATCGCTGACGTCGAGCGAGATCTCTTCCTGGACCTCGGTTGCGGTCTCTTCGGCGACTTCGCTCGAGACCTCTTCGGCGATGTTCTCGACGACATCACTCTCGACGATCTCGGCGACTTCGCTGACCTCGGCCCCGCCGGTGCAGTCGGGGAACGCGTTGCCGTTCTGGCAGCGGCCCGGGCTCATCTTGCTGCCACCGCTGTTGGCGGCCTGCGAGTGCTTCACGAAGGCGGCCGTCGCATCGAGGTCGGTCGCACGCACGATCGACTGGTCGGCGTCGGCCTCGCTGCCGTACGCCACCGTCGCGAGCACGCCAGCCGCGTCGCGCAAGGTGACCGAGTCGCCACCGTTGTTGAGCGACAGGTTGCCAGCCGAGAAGGTCAGGATGTTCGGGAAGCTGCCGGTGCCCTTGTACTCGCCGAACACGACGATCGCTTGGTTCGGAGCGACGCACACCGCGCCGAATGCGAAGCTCGCGGTGCCACCATCTTGCAACGTGAGTCCCTGCAGCAAGAGCGTCGAGCTCGACACGTTCACGATCTCGACGAACTCGTCGTCGCCCGAGTCGACGACCCCGTCGCCGTTCGCGTCGAGACCAGTGACACCCGAGCCGGGGTCGGCCAGCACCTCGTTGATGACGAGGTCGCCCGCGACCGGTGCCTGGTTGCACTGCGGCACGACCACTTCCTGGTCGGTCTCGCTGTCGATGACCTCCGCGTCGGGCTCGACCGCGCCCCCGGTGCAATCCGGAAAGTCATTTCCGTTCGAGCACTTGCCGGCCGAGTACGGAGTCGACCAATGATCCTTCGAGAGCACCCAGGCCGAGGATGGATCGAGCTGGGTCAGGAGCGTCATCGACGAGTCCTTGCCGCCCTCGCTGCCGTAGGCATGCGTCTGCACGACCGAACCATCGATGACGAGCGACACCGCGCCCGAGGTGTTGGTCAGGCTCGGCAGCCCACCCGATCCGAAGATCACGCGCGCGCCGTTGGGCGCGAGGCAGAGGCGGCCAGCCGCGACGCGCTTGCCGTTGACATCGATCTCGACGTTGCTGAGCGCGACCTCGCGCGTCGACACGTTCACGATCTCGACGAACTCGTCCTCGGTCGTCGACGGGATGCTGTTGCCGTCGATGTCGGCGCCGGCCGGAGGATCTGCCAGGATCTCGTTCAGCACGAGCTCGCCAGGCACCGCGCCCGTGCAGTCGAGCGGCACGTCCGAGAAGGTCTCGCCATCAGCGGTCGTTGTCCCGTCGCCGCCATTGGGATCCAGCGCGCACAGGCCCACGCGGCAGATGCGCCCCTGCGGACAGTCGACGTTGCTGGAGCAGGATTTGTCGTCGCTGCAGGCGCCGAGTCCCGAGCCGACCGTGGCAACGAAAGCGAGGGCGAGTGTTCGCGTGCGAAAGCCGCGAGCCGGCTGAATCGAGATGCGCATCGGGAGCTCCGGGGGACGAATCGGCCCGCAAAGTACAGGTCTGCACAACTCCCGGTCAATCGCGCCGGACAACGTGCGAGGCATTCTGACCCACTATCCAAACCGTCGCGCTCCGACCTCGCCGTCACAGGCAAGGGTCAGCCCTCGCTGGCAATCGTGCGTTCGATCGACCACTGCTCGACCTCGGGCAGGCCAATCTCCTCGCCCAGGTCGACGGCGCGACCCCACAGGTCGACGGCCGCCCAACGATCGTGAGCTCGTAGCGACCACACCGCCGCCCTCGCGAACGTGCGGGCACCTTCGCTGCGACGCCCCTCGGACAGGTGCCGTTCAGCTTCCATGATGGCGATCTCACTCGCGTATTGCGGGTACTCGCCCTTCGCGAGGGTCTCGGCCGTCTCCATCGCCTCGGTCGGTCCGAGCACGCCGGTGCCGGTCTGGCGCAAGCACTCCATGAACTCGCCGGCGACCACCTCGGGATCCATGTCGGGCACGACCAGCGTCGCGAGCAGCGCCGTGCGCAGGCTCCGCACCTCGCCGACCTTGTCGCCGATCTGTCCCCGGCTGCGCGCCTGCAGCATCAATCGATCGAGCGCGAGCTTGCCCTGCGCGAGCTTCAGCGCGATGCGCACGCCAAGCTCGGTGCAGCGCACCAGGCCTTCGACGTCGGCCGCATTTTGCACCAACGTGAGTGCCTTGCCGATGACATCGTCAGCGCGGATCCAGTCGCCGGTCTGCATGAAGCAGCGCGCCAGCGCATAGCCGATCGGCGCGAGCCGGATGTCGTCACCTGCCGTCTGCGCGAGTACCCACGCCTTCTCGTATTGTACCAGCGCGTCCACGGGTCCGGCGTGGCGCTCGAGGCGCTGCGCGGTCGCGACGAACAGGCGTGCCCGCCGCAGCACTGCACCGGCCGCATCGAGCGACTCGTGCGCCTTCTTCAGGGGCTCGGCCGCGTCTGCGATCTGCCCGAGCTCGAGGTTGATGATGCCGAGGAGGCCAAGACCCCGCCCACGCGTCTCCGCCGACTCGTGCCCCTCGACCAGGCCCTCGATCGACTCGTAGGTCGTGACCGCATTGAGCACCTGACCCGAATCGAGTAGGGCCTCGGCCAATGCCACCGTCGCGCGCACCTCATCGGACGAGCGCACGTCGCTGCGACCTTCGACCTGGCGCGCCCGCTCGTGCTGCTTCACCGCTTCGCGCAGCGACGCGATCGCCTCATCGAACAAGCCCAGATCGAGCGATATCTCGCCCGCCATCTCGAGCGCTTCGCCGAGCAGCTCGAGGCGCGCCTCGGCGCCCGCTTCACGCGCCGCGAGCACCGCGTCGCGCGTGTGCTGCCGCGCCTCGCCGCCGCCCCGCTCGTGATAGATGATGCGCGCCAACGCCATGCGGGCCATCGCCTCGTCGCCGAGTGCGCCTTCCCTGCGGAAGGCATCGGCCGCGCGCTCATACCAGTGCGCCGCGTCGCCGAGCGCGCGCTGGCCTTCACCGAGCTGGCCCAGGCGCCAATAGAACGTCGCTGCCAGAGAGCGCGTCCCCTGGGTCGACTCCGCCAGCGCAAGCCCACGCTCCCACGCCATGCGCGCGCGATCCCAACGCCCGGCCGTGCCCAGCGCGTCGCCGATCTCGACCCACACCGCGATGCGCGCCGGCAACCCTTCGGCCTGCTGCAGCGCGAACAGATAGGCAGGCCCACGCATCCCGATCGGTGCGATGAGCGCCGCGTCTGGCAAGGGCCCACTCGGCGTCGTGACCAGCGGCGCGCCGAGCACGCCGACCGGCCGCCGCCCACCCGCTGGCGACCTGCCCGCTTGCTTCGGCGTGCTGTCCCAGGGCTGCGGCGGTGCCTCGGGCGCACCTATGCCGGGCATCCCAGGCCAAGGTTGACCGGGTCCTTGCGACCGGTTGCTCATCGCGTGGCCTGTCCGCGTGGGCAACTAAAGCCGAAGGCGATACGGCGCCCGCGGCTCAAATCTCGGAGCGGGTGTTGACGATGCGCGAGATGAGGCCGTAGTCGACCGCCTCCTGCGCGTTCATCCAATAGTCGCGCTCGGTGTGGCGCGACACGATCTCGATCGGCTGGCCGGTCTCGCGCGCCAACATCACGTTGATGAGCTCGCGCGTCTTCAGGATCTGGCGCGCCGTGATCTCGAGGTCGCTCGCGACGCCCTGCACCACACCACCGATCAGCGGCTGGTGGATGAGGAACTCGGTGTTCGGCAGCGTGAGCCGGTTTTCCTTCTTGGCGCCGAGCAGCGTAATTGTCGCTATCGACGCGGTCAGTCCGAGGCACACGACCTTCAGCTCCGGCTTCACGAAGCGCATCGCGTCATAGATCGCGAAGCCATCGGTGACCGAGCCGCCCGGGCTGTTCTGGAGGATCGTGATGGGCTTGTCGGCGTCATCGCTCTCGAGGAAGAGCAGCTGCGAGATGATGCGGCGCGCAAGTAGCGTGTTGACGACGCCGAACATCTCGATGGTGCGCGTCTTCTTCAGCGCTTCGAGTGCCGCGCCGCGCGGGCTGCCCTTGTCGTCGTCGTCGCCAGCGTTGAGGATCTCATTGTTGAAGTAGGTCATGGTCGATGCGCTCCAGCTTCGCGGCCCGTGAGTGACGCGGCATCCTAATGACGCATCCCGGGTCCCGCAATGGCTTCCATCCCTTTGGGTAAACCCTTTGGCGAGCGCTTCGGAAGCGGCCCGACCGGGGCGTTGACAAGCCATACCCTGGTGTGTAGGGTCCGCCGCCCTTTCGCCCGGACTCAATGCCAGCTCAGGTCGAGCTCGCAACCCCGGCCCCGACCCTCTTTCCCGGATCCAACTTGGCCACTCAAGCCCAAACCTTCTCCAACGACATCGAGAATTTCGAAGCCCTGCTCGCCGAGTTCGAGGCAAAGAGCCCGACCAAGGAAGGCGAGATCGTCAAGGGCACTGTCATCGCCGTCTCCAAGGACTACGTGACGGTCGACATCGGCTACAAGTCCGAGGGTCAGATCCCCATCGAGGAGTTCGTCAACGTCGACGGAACCCTGACGATCAAGGCTG